>Ga0164294_10001014_pt1 | contig 26533 bp, 23 predicted proteins | sample GEODES005metaG_FD_111479 | JGI IMG/M metagenome (GOLD analysis project Ga0164294, IMG submission 111479) | Oligotrophic lake water microbial communities from Sparkling Lake, Wisconsin, USA - GEODES005 metaG | ecosystem: Environmental > Aquatic > Freshwater > Lake | place: USA: Sparkling Lake...
GACTGCTTCAGCATGACCCGTACTTTCTGTACAAACCTCCTCATAAGTGGGATAATCGAGGGAACCTCCTGTATAACCACTGATAACTGCAACCACTCCATTTAACCTGTCAAAGGAAGCTTCTGTACACCAAAAGCAACCTCCGGCGAAGGTAGCCACCTTAAGGTTATCTAAATTTTTACCTTTTATATAATCACTAATTCTCATGACTCCTGTGGGAGATTTTTCTCTTTGTTTATCTTTTTTTCCTGTATTTTGGGCACAACTATTTAGGGTAAGCATAAAAACAGCAAAAAATAGGAGCAAGAATTTTTTCATTTTAATATTTTTATCTTTAAACAAAAATAAGCACAACCGGTTCATTCAAAAGATTAGACCGGCTGCTTGGATTACGCTGTATGAAAAGGTAATAAAAAAATAAAATGGATTACCATATTCTAAATGGGATGTGTTTGTATGAAAATTTCCCAAATCAAATAGAAGGTGAGAGGATTGTTATGCACGAGGCACTCTTACATGGGCCATTGGGTGGAGAAATATCTATGGATGAATTTTGGAAAATGCGTGCTAATTATTGGAAAGTTCCCTTAACAGACTATGAAGAAAAAGTAGTTTCACCTCTCGAAAAACTAATTTTGGCGAAAAAAAATGACACTTTGTTGTTCTGGTTTGGCCAAGATTTATTTTGCCAAATAAATATTTGGTTTATACTTTATTTTGTCCATCAACACAAAATAGACTCAAAAATAGGTATAATTTACCCTCCAGGAGAGGACACAGAAGATAGTTTTGGTCATTATCCTTCCACTTTTTTAGCGAAAGCCTATTTTCAGCCAGTTTATTTGAATGTAGAGGAAGTTAATCTGGCCATAAACTTATGGAATCTTTGTAAAAATGAAGATATTGAAGGATTAAGCAAAATAAAAGTGGTAAAAAACGAAGCATTTCCCGAAATAATGGCGTCCATAAAGCTTTGGATTGATTTATTTCCAAAAGATGGATTGGGGATAGCATCGCAGAAAGTAGAAGCATTAATGAATCAGGGGATTCTTGATTTTAAGGAATTATTTAAGGCTTTTTCTAAATTTTTTCCCACTTTAGGCATGGGTGACAACCAGGTATATGAATATTATCAAACCTATTTAAACAAAATAAACAACGAAAAATGAATTATTCCCAAGCATTCCAGTTAGTCAATTTACTTGCCTTATTGACCTGGTTATTTCTGATTTTTTTACCTCGTATGAAGTATACTAAAAGAATCGCATTTGGATTTACCATATTCATCTTATCTATAGTGTACTCATGGATGGTATTTTCAACCTTTCAGATGGACGATTTCAAAGAATTCAGCAGTTTACAAGGATTGATGTCTCTGTTTCAAAAGGAACAAGCCGTTTTATTGGGATGGATTCACTATTTAGCCTTTGATCTCATGGCAGGACTTTACATTTTAGACAATGGACAAAAGTCAAACATCAAACATTTACTATTAGTTCCTTGCTTAGGATTTACTTTCATGTTTGGACCTGCTGGCTTGCTGATGTACCGAATCATCCGGTATTTTCACCAAAAGAATCTGCTGGATTATTAATTATTTTCCGGATTTACGTTGAGGATAAAGCCAGTGTTATGAACATTAAGCAGTTTAATGTTTTGATCTTCTGCTAAATATTTACGTAGGCGAGAAACGAATACATCCATACTTTTTCTTGAAAAATAGTCATCATTTCCCCAAATTTCATTTAACAAAAGGGATCTTTCCACTACTTGATTTAGCTTTTGGCACAACATGAGTAAAAGTTTTGACTCCATGGCAGTTAATCTTCTCTCCTCATTTTGGGAAGAGAGGATTCTTGTATTTTTATTAAAATGATAATTCCCCAAAGCAATATTATTGGTAACGGAATCAGATTCTTTACTTGTTCTATTTAAAATTGCCTTTATTCTCATGACGAGTTCTTCCTCATCGATAGGTTTTTTGATATAATCCTCAGCTCCTAAATTAAATCCCTTTAACACATCAATTTTCAAAACTCTGGCCGTCAGGAATAAAAAAGGGATGGTTGGATAATCTTTTTTAATCCACTGAGCCAATTGAAAACCATCTAAATCTGGAAGGCCAACATCCAGAATAACCAGATCAGGCTTATTATTTTTCAAAAAAATCATCGCCTCATTTGCAGATTTCACCCAATCCATTTGAAAATACTTCATGGTCAGGTACTCCTTTAGCATATATCCTAAATTTTCATTGTCCTCAACCAATAAGACCTTAGCATTCATGTAATTTAGTCTTTTGTTAAAGGTAAAACGACAGTAAATTTACTCCCCTTGCCATATTCAGAATACAAAAATAATTTTCCTCGATGAAGGTTAATAATCTTCTTACAATAACTTAATCCAAGGCCGTAACCTTGGACATTTACCTGTTGTTTAATTCTGTAAAACGGTTTAAAAATTAATTTTTGAAATTTATTTTCAATGCCCCAGCCATCATCTGATATTTCAATAAATACCTCATCGTTTACATATTTGACAATAAGATTAATGTTTACATTTCCTGTTTTAAATTTTTTGGCATTTTCCAGTAAGTTTAAAAAAACATTATAGATATAATGTTTGTCTGCCAATATGAATCGAACAGATTTCTCCATAAGATGAGAAAAAAAGACGGTATTATCCTGACTTATCTGGGTAGAAAAGTCTTTAATTAAATCTTTAAAAAGGTTAGGAATATCTATTTTAACTTTATCTACATCGGGAAGTGATTTATCGGCGACCACCATTTCCAGTATTCTTTCAATTTGAATTTTAAGTTTATTATTTTCCGACTTAATTATTTCGATCGCCTCGGAGGCTTTCTCGTTATGTTGATGATTTTCCAATATTTTAGAAGCTATGGAGATAGTAAAAACGGGCGTTTTTAATTCATGTGTCAGAAAATTATAAAAATCTTGTTTTGATTTTGCCTGAAATTGCACTTTTTCATAGACCACGAAAGCGCCAATTCCACCAGCGAACAAAAGAAAGGTAAATATCAAAGCGGGTAAATAAATATTTTTTGATTCCACAAGAAAATATTGAATCAAATTTTTATTCTGCAGATAAAGACTTAGTGGGCAGTTACACTGATAAGGCAAGAATCCATCGAGAGGTATATAAAAATCAGGAAAGTTATTGGGCAGATAGTTTTTCGAACCCATAATAAAAGAATTTTCCTTTGTGTTATAGATAGCGAAAGCCAAATCGACTTTAATCCCAACTTTTTCAAATCTTTTTTTCAGAAAAGCATCCAATTGATCAGTTGCTGCTCTTGCATGAATCAAATTAGGTTTATGATTTTGGGTTTTTTCCTTAAAACTGGAAGCCATAAGAGAAGTTAAAGGAGTTTCCAGATAGAGGTATTTACCTATCAGACCGAGCGTTTCAGTTATTTGGATTGCATACTTTGTATTGGCCAATTGCAGGCTTAAAATAAAAAACCGATATTGTACCAGACCCAGGCCAATCAAGCTAAATAAAATCAAACCAAAATAAATACGTTTCAATAGATTCCATCTTTAATTAGCAAAAGGAAAAACCAGGAACTAAAATAATACAAAAGCATCATAGCCACTAAACATTAACTTTTCATTCGCTTTTAATCGTCTTTCATTCGCCCAAACAGAAATAAAAATTAGCGACCTTTGATTTACTAAAATTACTTAAAAAAAATGAAACTAGTATTAACATTCATCTTTATGATTAGCCTCAGCATTTTCTCCCTTAATGGTCAGGGGTGTGTTGCCATACGGGGAGTTGGTTCCTGTTTAAACCCAAACAGCCATGCGGAAACGGTGCTAAAAGGAGCATGGACTATTTCAGGAGATTTTCGATATTTCAAATCTTTTCGTCATTTTCGTGGCTTAGAGGAAGAGGCAGACAGGGTAGCCAACGGAACAGAAGTTATCAACCATGCCAGTATTTTAAATATGGGTATTCAATATGGATTAACGGAAAGGCTTTTCTTAACCAGTGACATCCCTTATGTCATAAATACGAGATCTTCTTTATATGAACATGGTCGAAAAGAGCGAAGAACCACGTTTTCAAGAGGTATCGGAGATCTTAGACTGGGACTGGGATATTGGTTAGTTGCTCCTGGAAGAAAAAAGCACGCATTAGCAGCGGGTTTCTCTTTAAAATTACCCACTGGAAATTATCAGGCTTTAGATATATTTTATAATGTGGGGGTCAACGGTGGTTCAGAAATTCGTCCTGTGGATCAATCTATTCAACCTGGTGATGGAGGATTTGGCATTTCAATGGATTTTCAATATTACCAGGCAATAACTTCAGGTATTACCGGCTATTTAACAGGATATTATCTTGCAAATCCAAGAGAAACGAATGGCGTTAGAACTTTTAGAGAAACCTTAAGCCCTGTATTAAAAAATGAATCCATCATGTCAGTATCTGATCAGTATAGTTTTAGAGCGGGACTTATGACAGGAAGCAACAGCAAAGGAATTTCGGGAATAATAGGAGCGAGGTATGAAGGCGTTCCAGTCAATGATATTATTGGTGGAAGTTTAGGATTTAGGAGACCTGGGAGTATTTTATCCGTTGAACCAGGTATAAGTTATATGAAAGGCAATACAAACCTACAATTAAGTGTACCTATTGCTGTCAGGAGAAACAGACCCCAAAGCGTTACAGATATAGAAACATCTAAACAAACGGGACAATTTAGAAATGGAGATGCTGCCTTTGCAGATTATCTCATCAACCTTAGATATTCCCTACAAATAAGTAAAAAGAAATAAATCGTTGTTAAAGTATTTGTTGCCCTCCATCGCAAAAGATCATTCCAAAACAGTCTTTTGCTTTGGAGGACAACTTTTTTATTTTACTTTAATTCAGCCAGTAATAATTTAATGGCCTCCTCTAATTGCTGATCTTTACCTATTGAAACTTTTTCATAGTCATTCCATACAGTAACATCTGGATAAGTTTGAGCATTTTCGAGATATTTCCCGTTCATACCTTTAACACCCAAGGAAGGCACCCCCCAACGAATCGAATTATCTTGCAATACTTCCCATCCAGCAAAAGTACAAGTACCGGGAATAGGTTGACCCACTAATTTACCCAGATTAAGGTCTTTAATCATATAGGCATAACAATGGCCATCTGAGTAATTAGCTTCATTTGCCAGGGAGATAATAGGTTTTGTCCATCTAAAATTAGGTTCAAAACCAGCACTTCTATTGTCAACGGCATAGTCCATAAATTTTTTCCCAGAAAAGAAGGTAGCCAAATCTGCAACCAGGTCTCCTCCCCCATTAAAACGGGTATCAACAACGAGGCCATTTTTATTAAAAAACTTACCCATTGTTTCCTCGAAAACAGATCTATAAGCACCGTCGCTCATTCCTGGAATATGAATATAACCTAATTTTCCACCTGACAACCTATCTACTTCGTCTTGATTTCTTTTCACCCATCTTTTGTACAGCAGGCGACTTTCATCGGACGGACTCATTGGCTGGATGACTAATTCTCTTGATTTTCCTGAATCCTGTAATGTGATGAGCACATTTTTGCCTGCTTTCCTATTTAGAAAAGCCGCCAAATCCTGTTCTTTATTGAAGAGAAGTCCATCAATACTTGTAATAATTGCCCCGGGAGACACTTTTAGCGAAGCTTTATCGAGAGGCCCTCCAACAATTATTTCCTTGATTTTCCAACCATTCCCTTCAAAAGAAAGATCAAAAAAAGCACCTAAAGAAGCAGTTTCATCATCTTGCGGATTAGAGGTAGAAAATCTGGCTCCACTATGCGAAATATTTAATTCGCCCAATAATTCTGATAGTAGTTCGGCGAATTCATGTCCATTAGAAACATGAGGAAGATATTTTAAATAATCTGTTTTATATTCATTCCAAGGCACGCCATGAAAAGACTGGGTATAAAAGGTACGCTCTGTTTTGGAACAAACATGGTGAAACATAGCTAAGCGTTCGGCGGCAACATTTAGCATCATTTCACCCTGAATAGAAATTGATTCTTGTTTACCTGATTCAGGATTAATTTTACTAATTGAACCTGAAGCATTTAAGAAAATATTTTTATAATCTTTATCCCAAACTAAATTTCCACCTGAGGCATTTATATTGGCAATAATTTTCGATTCTTTAGTTCTCAGGTTAAGAGACCAAAGATTAAAGCCCTTTTCATATCTGGCCATATAGTAAAGCGTTTCCCCGTCTTTACTTACTACAGCATCAGAAATTGAAGTTGAGTTCAATGTCCATTTAACCTTTCGGGCATCTATATTAACCCAATCGATTTGGATAGTATTCAACGAATCTTTTTTTGCTGTAGAATCTTTTTTTATTTTTTTATCTGCCATTTCCTTAGCAAGTGCAAATTCCTCTTTAGACAAACTATATTTATCGAAAGCCTCTTTCGTCAAATAAAGTGCATAAATATCTAACTGGCTATTACCACTTTGAGCGACAGATTTAAGGCCATCTCTATTACTAAACCAAAAAATAGCTTCCCCGTCGAGTGCCCATTTAGCATTAGAGTCTTGAAAGCCACTTTCTGTCATATTGATAGGCTTTGATTTTCCGTCGGCAGCAACCAGACCAATTTCACCAACAGCAGAGCCAGGCACACTATAATCAAAGATAAGCCATTTGTTATCGGGGCTCCAGGCAAAATACTGATCATTTTCACCCATGGCAAAGAGATGATCCTGTCCTAAGATTGTTTTAAACTGTCCATTTTCCTTATTCCAAATTTTCAAAGTCATTCTATTTTCAATAAATGCAAGTTCTTTACCGTCTGGGGAAAATAGAGGTTGGTAACAATTATTTGGATTAACGAATAATAATTTTTCCGAAAGCAAGGTAGAGGAAGAAAAATAAAGTTCCTCTGTTCTAACTCTTGAAGTTTGAAAAATCTGCCATTTATTACCTCTTTCAGAAGCATAAACGAGTGATTTTCCATCCGGAGAGAAGCTTACAGAAACTTCTTGTTCGGGTGTTTTTGTAATTTGTTTAGTCATGCCTCCATCAACTGAAGACACAAAAACCTCTCCTCTATGAATGTAGGCAACTTCTTTTGCATCGGGCGAAACGGCTAAACCGCGAGCTCCACCTTTTACGGAAAGAATTTGCTCATTATTTTTTCTATTTTCATTAGAAATTTTAATGTCTACTAATTTTGGAGCGCCACCATCATTCGATGTATAAATACTGCCATCATAACCAAAACAAAGGATACCTGTATTTGATTGCGATAGGAATCGAACAGGGTGCTTGGTAAACCTGGTAACTTGATCTATTTTTGAAGGGTTATCCAAATTTAATTTGCATACATTAAAAGTTCCAAACTGTTCACTCAGATAAAAGACGGATTTACCATCTGTTGAAAAGACAGGATTTCTATCTTCCCCTGGGAAGGAAGTTAATTTAGTATGTTTATTTGATGTTTGGTTAAAAAGCCATAAATCTCTGGCAATAGCAGAAACATGATGTTTTCTCCAAATATTTTCTCCCCCTTTTTTATCGTGATAAACCCAGAGGTTTCCATTTTTATGAATAGAAATATCTTCAGCAGGTGTTGTTAAGACCATTTGAACCTGCCCCCCATTGATTGGGACTTTATACACTTCAGGTTGAGAACTTGTTGGGAATTGGCGGTTTTCTGCAAAGTCATTTTGGGAAGATCCAAAGATGATATATTTATTATCTGCTGTAAATTCATAGGGATAATCGGGAGCAGAATGATAAGTAATTCTTTTAGGTGTTCCCCCATTTACAGAAATAGAAAAAATATCAAAATTTCCGTATCTATCTGATGAAAAAGCAATTGATTTGTTATCATTAGACCAAACTGGCATAAAGTCATGGGCTTCATGAAAAGTAAGAGGCACCGCTTCACCACCAGAGGCAGGAACAAGCCAAAGATCTCCTTTATAGGTAAATACAATTGAATTTCCATCGGGAGAAATGGCTGGGTATCTCAACCACGAGGGATTATTCTGTCCCAGAGAAGTGAACCAAAGAGAGCAAAAAACAAAGAAAGCAGGAAAGAATTTCATACAATTTGACGTTTATCTGAACAATAATGAGATAAAGTTACTTATTTAAATAAACCCTTATCCACATAGGAAATAATTACATCGAAAAAAGTTACATTTATGATTATGAAATGGATAGCGACTTTTATTATTATTTTCATTTATTCCATTGGTTTCAGTCAAAAGTTGATTGTTTCTGATGAAATCCCTTTACGCAGCGAAGTAAAATATGATATACTAGGAGAGATAAAGGGAAACTCATTGATGATGAGCACCGTTGGGCTCAAATATGAGGTTATGGGTTTCGATGAACAGATGAGAAATTCCTGGACAAAAGAGCTAAATTTTGAAAAAAAGCAAATCAGTATACTTGGCTACAACGTTAGAGAAAATGATTTCACCCTCATTTATCAGGTAAGACAACAAGGAGACACCTATATCCGTGCCAGCAAATACGATGCATCTGCCAATTTAAAAGACACCTGCACCCTACTTAATATGGGATTTGTTGTATTTTTTCCGGAATATGAGATGGTTTTATCTGAAGATAAGAATAAGGTATTATTTTATGCTATTGATAAAGGCAACGAATTACATGCTTTTGTACTCGACAATCAATCTATGGAGTTACTCTGGGAGAAAAGAATTGTTATTGACAATTATAGTAATTTTGAAAACCCTATTTCTGTTTCTATTGATAATGAAGGAAATATGTATTCTTTCATACAAGAAAGTGTTTATAAGCAGCGAAGAGAGGAAGGTCATTTTAGATTAATTATATATGGTAAAGGACAATCAGGACCTCGAATATCAACCATTCATTTAGGTGAAAAAATAGTCTATGATGCGCGGTTTATTTTTGATAATATAAATAAAAAATTAATCGCATCCGGCTTCTACTATAATAGAAATCCAGAAAAGGCAGAAGGATATTTTTTAGTAAATCTAAGTCAGGAGGGAAATTTAGAGAGAGCAAAGCTTCAGCCATTTAATGACCGATTTGTATCTGATTTGGAGGGTAAAGAATCCCGAAGTAATAAAGGCGTCATGAACATCAGTATTTCAGACCTTATATTAAGGCGAGATGGTGGAATATTGATTCTTGGTGAAGAGTCTCAGGACATGGAAAGGAGAATAAGTAATATGAACCGAATGATGTATGATAATTTTAGTCGAAGCATTGTAGATTATTATTACAACGATATTTTTATCATAGCTATCAATCCAGGAGGAGAATTCCACTGGCAATCGGTACTTTACAAGAAACAATATTCCCAGGACGACTTGGGTGCCTTTTCGTCCTTTTTTATATTCAGGACCCCTGAAAAATTACATTTACTATTCAATGATGAGATCAAATATGAAAATACCGTCAGCGAATATTTATTAAGAGGAGATGGAAAATCGGAGCGTAAAAGTATTTTAAGCACAGAGAATCAAAAAATAAGACTTCGATTTAAAGATGCTATGCAGGTTAGTGCCAATAGAATTATTATACCCAGTGAGCGAAGAGGAAGACTTCGATTAGCCAGATTAGAATTTTAATTTATTACCCAAACAAATAAAAGATGCTTAACGAGAAGCAAATCATTGAAGCTGCCTGGGATAACAGGGAGCTTTTAAAAGAAAACAGTACCAAGGAAGCTATTTTTTCTGTTATCGAGCAATTAGATAAAGGAAAATTGCGTGTGGCGGAGCCCAGTGAAACAGGAGAATGGCAAGTTAATGAATGGATTAAAAAAGCAGTGGTTCTTTATTTTCCCATTAGTGAGATGAAAACCATTGAGATTGGCCCTTTTGAATTTCATGACAAAATACCCTTAAAAAGAGGTTATGCCGCTCAGGGAGTTCGTGTAGTCCCTCATGCTATAGCCAGACATGGATCCTTTCTGGAGAAAGGAGTTATATTAATGCCCTCTTATGTAAATATAGGCGCCTGGGTCGGAAGCGGAACCATGGTTGATACCTGGGCGACGGTTGGTTCATGTGCCCAAATAGGCAGAAATGTTCATTTAAGCGGTGGTGTTGGTATCGGTGGCGTATTGGAACCCCTTCAGGCAACACCAACAATTATTGAAGACGATTGCTTTATAGGCTCGCGCTGTATAGTTGTAGGGGGGTGAGAGTTGGAAAAGAAGCCGTTTTAGGTGCAAATGTTGTTTTAACAAAAAGCACACACATTATAGACGTAACCGGTTCGGAACCAATAACCCATAAAGGATTTGTACCCCCGGGGTCTGTGGTAATTCCTGGTAGTTATACCAAATCATTTCCTGCGGGACAATATCAGGTGCCAGCAGCTTTAATCATTGGTAAACGAAAAGAATCTACCGATAAGAAAGTATCCTTAAATGATGCTTTAAGGGATCATAATGTAGCCGTTTAATTTTCACTTCATGAAATTTTTAATCGTTGGACTTGGTAACAAGGGAGCCGAGTATGCAGAAACAAGGCATAATATTGGTTTTAAAGTCGTGGATGAATTAGCAAAAGAGGTCGGCGTTTCATTTCAAAATGAAACGCTGGCTCACATTGCCAGAATAAAATACAAAGGGAAGCAGCTCATTTTAATTAAGCCAACTACTTATATGAATTTGAGTGGGAAGGCTGTTAACTATTGGATGCAAAAAGAAAAAATTGAAAAAGCTAATTTACTTGTCATATTAGATGATTTAAATTTTGATTTTGGAACGGTCAGATTAAAACCCAGAGGAAGTGATGGCGGGCATAATGGCTTGAAGGATATTCAAGGCATTCTTAACACCACGGAATATCCGCGATTAAGGATTGGTATAAGTCGACCTGACCAAAAGGGAGTTCAGGTTGATTATGTGCTTGGAGAATGGAGTGACGAAGAAAAAAAGACCTTAGACTCCATTATAACAAAAAGTTGTGAAGCAACCAAAAAGTTCGTGTCCCTTGGCATTAGTCTGGCAATGAATGAAGTAAACAAATAGCTTACTTTTTACATAAGGATAACAGATCCTGAATAGCACCAGAAAGTAAATCTTCCCCAAGATTTGGTTTATAAGTTGGCAAGCCAATCGTTTTTTCTGCTTTATTTATGGTATCCGCCAACATAAATTGATCTTGAGAAACAGTAACTCCTCTATTTGCCTCATGCAATTGATCTGCTAAATAGATTTGTTCCGTTTGACCTGGAGTAGGTATAAAAATTGCTTTTTTCCCAAAAAATGCAAGATCCATTAAGGTACTATATCCTGCTCTGCATAGCACTATATCACTATTTGCAATTAATTTAGACAGTTCATCTGCTTGCATATAAGGAAATATATGAAGATTTCCGTCTTTGGTAGCTGGAAAATCAGCTTTATTAGGAAGACCTTGAACAAGAGCAAAATTTCCATCTATATCGCCCACCTGATTTCTAATTTTAGATTCCAGATAAGTACGCTGAGGCTCTGGTCCAGAAAGTAAGAACAGCACCTTATAAAATGGATTTGTATTGATTTCTTGCGGGAATAACCTACTTAATGGCCCTATGAACCTGCCATTATGTATAGCTGGATGGGCTAATTTACCAGCCAGGGAGGAAGACGCTTCGGGCATATCGGGAATCCAGCAAACATTGAATTGATTTATAAGGTGCTGGACATATTTCTGGACACTTTTTTCAACGGAGGGTAGAGGAACAATAGGATAAACCTGATGTGTAATCAAAATGGAAGGAATATCAGGATGAAAGCAACCGTAACGATTATCAGAAATGACAGCCTTTATTCTATTTTTCCTCAAAAGTAATTTCACCATTTGTTGTTCCTTAACAAAAGTTGAAAGAAGTTGAGGTAATTTTAGTGCAACATTCCAAAGCATATTTTCTTTTGGATACCGCATGTTATAGGCTGGAAATTCAACAAAAGGCAGATTAGGAAATTCCAGTCGCAGTACTTTAAGAGAATCCCCGCAACCGCCAAGAAGAACAGGTTGGTTTAGAGATAATAGCGATCTGATAATGGGAATACAACGGGTAGCATGACCCAAACCCCAATCTAAAGGAGTTACTAAAATGGCTGGTTCCTTGTATTCAGAAAATAGATTATTTTCTAATTCCGCATTATTTTTATGAAATACTGTCATTGGCTAAACAAATTTGAACTTTCCAAGGTACAAAGTTGAAGGCTATTTATTAACTTGTTGTTAATATGTTATTAAATTAAGTTTAAGAGATGAAAAAACCCGCAATAAATTTTGTAATAATCCTACTTATTATAATTAGTGTACTTATAAGTTCCTGTAAAACAGGATGTGGATGTCCTATGAACTGAGGTGGAATCAGGAATTCAGTCTAATTTGATCATTATTCTCATCAAAGAATTTATATCCTGAGATATGTTGTTCATTAGAGGGAGTGATCCTAATCCACTTTAAATGGTGGAGGGACCATTTGATTTGTCTACTTACAAGGCCTTTTTTAAGATAAGCATCAATGTAGGGATGAGTAACTATGGTAATTTTGGCAGATGGTCTGGATTGAAAAATAAAATTTAGATCTCTTTCAATATCATCTACGATTAGAATAGAAGGATTTATTTTACCGGTACCATTACAAGAAGGACAAACTTCCGTCGTATCAATTTTAACTTCAGGACGAACACGTTGGCGTGTAATTTGCATCAGCCCAAATTTGCTTAAGGGCAAAATGGTATGTTGCGCTCTATCTTTTTTCATTGCTGTGCGCATAACGCTTAGCAAGTCTTTTTTATACTCCGCATTTTTCATGTCGATAAAATCGACAATAATAATTCCACCAATATCTCTTAAACGCAATTGCCTTGCTATTTCAGCTGCGGCTTCCGCATTAACTCTCATAATAGCCTCATCAGCATTTTGGGAGCTCATTTTATGGCCACTGTTTACATCTATAACGTGCATTGCCTCTGTATGCTCTATCACCAGATAGGCACCACTGGGAAGGGATGCAGTTTTTCCAAAGGAAGATTTAATTTGTTTAATAATGCCCATTGATTCAAAAACGGGACTATTACCTTTATAAAGCTGAACGATACCAACCTGATCTGGAGCAATGGTAGCTAAATAATTTCGAATACTTTGATAAAGATCTTTATCGTCGACCAAAATTTTATTAAAAGAGTCGCTGAGCAGATCTCTTAGGATACTTGAAGTTTTATCAAGTTCGCTAAGTAATTTCATTGGTGCGGCACCTTTATGTAGAGAAGAGAACAAATCATTCCATTTTTCCATCATAAAACCTAATTCCTCATGTAGATCAGCCACCAATTTACCTTCGGCTGCAGTTCGAACAATAATACCAAAATTTTTAGGTTTTATACTTTCGATTAAAAGTTTGAGTCTTTTTCTTTCCTCATTATTGGCAATTTTTTTAGAAACAGCAACAATATCAGAAAAAGGCGTTAGAACAAGGAACCTGCCTGGTATAGTAACTTCACAACTCAGACGTGGACCTTTAGTAGAGATAGGTTCTTTCAGCACCTGAACAAGGATCAGATCACGTTTAGCCAACACCTGATCGATTCTTCCTGTTTTCAAAATTTCAGGATCCAGGACAAAATTATCTAAGCTTGGGGTATTTTGGCTTCCGTTAACGGCATTTTGGGTAAATCTGGTTAAAGATTTAAGTTTGGGACCTAAGTCAGTATAATGCAAAAAAGCATCCTTATTATGACCTATTTCAATAAAAGCAGCATTTAAGCCAGGCATTAATTTTTTTACACTCCCTAAGAAAATATCACCTACAGAAAAGTTATTATTAACTTTCTGCGAATGAATTTCTACGAGATGTGCATTTTCAATTAAGGCAATTTCCACTTCTGTTGAAGTCGAGGAAATGACAAGTTCTTTTTCCACAAGAAAATAATTTAAAAGAAGGCAAGTGAAGGAATGTTCCTATACAAACAAGAAAAGGGTTATGATTAAGCGAATTATCTACAAACAAACGCAGACAATTCGCTCAATTAACCACTGATGGTAGCGGAAACACAATACATTCCCTAAAGCCCTTAAAGAAGGACTAAATACTATCTATTTTTCTTCTTATGACGATTTTTGCGTAATCTTTTCTTTCTTTTGTGAGAAGCAATTTTATGTCTTTTACGCTTTTTTCCACATGGCATAATATTCTTTTTTTAGAGTTTAAAAATTATTTTATTGAATTCCGACATTTCTCTGAGGCCATTGCAGCCAGATCAGATTTGGAAGTTTCAAGATAGGCCTTTTCAAGTAAGCAATAAATTTGAGGTTGAGCATTATCAAGTTCTAAAGATTTCTCTAATCTTTCAACTGCCTTTTCAAATTGACCGGTTTGAATAGCTAAGCGCCCCAAATGAAATAGGATTCTGGCATTATCCGGATAGGTATTATTTAAATCCAGCAACATTTTAACTCCTTTCATTGGATTGTCCTGTGGGGGCACATCCGTTAAAATGAGCGCCAGATTCAATTTATTAGTCCAATCTTCCGGAGCCAGAGATACGGCATTTTCAAAAGCGGTAACGGCATGAGCTGCTGCAAATTCTCTTACTTTAGCATTTTCTTTTTGGGGAATTGCCTGACCAAAAGTAGTACCAGCAATAGACCAAGATTCAGGAGAAGGAAACCACTCAGCTACCATTTCTGCATAAGCACCTGCTACAGCTGGATGGCCTAAGTCATACCATTTTGCAGAAAGTTTTCTAGCAATTTCCGACTTTTTATTGATATCAGTACTTTTATCTAAATCCTTGTTTAGATTTTCAAGAAGAAGTAAATCTGAGGAACCAAGTTCTTTTTTTGCATACATTTCCAGCACTTCACGTGTAGTATTTTCGACTACCATGGATCTTGTTTTGGCAATTTCTTTAACATTGGCAGCTTTTGTTTCACAACCAATATACATTGTTAGGAGTAATGAGACCGAGGAAAACAAAACAAGATATTGAACTTTTTGCATAATGCTGGTAAAGGGATACTAAAAAATCATTAATCTTCACTTCCATCATCGGAAGGCAGAGAAGTTACATTACTTTTAACTTGTTCAACAAAGACCTTTGCTGGCTTGAATGCTGGAATGAAATGTTCGGGGATTTCAATAGCAACATTACGTTTAATATGTCTGCCTATTTTCTTAGCTCTTTTTTTGATAATAAAGCTACCAAAGCCGCGAATATAAACATTCTCACCTTCTGACAGTGACGTCTTAACTTCTTTAAAGAAAGCTTCCATTGCGACCAAAACATCTACTTTCGGAACGCCTGTTTTTTCAGAAACGGAAACTACCAAATCTGCTTTTCTCATTGATATATGTTGGTTTTGAAAGGATTGTGAATAAAATATTTTTTTAATCGAGAGGCAAATGTCGTGTTTATTTCCCAATTATTTAAGGAAAATTAATAATATTTTAAATAAAAATAAACTTTTAAACAAAATCACCCAAAATGCAATTAAGTAATGATCGAAATTTATTATTTCTTACCTTAGCTATCTCATTCAAGTGTTTAAAAAAGGCAAATTTTAGCGTATGTTATTATCTATGACTGGATTTGGTAGGTTAAAGTGTTCCTGGCAGAATAAAACCATTATCGTTGAAATTAGATCTCTAAATAGTAAATCTTTCGATTTACGAAATAAGACGCCACAGAATTACAGAAATAAAGAGGCAGATATCAGGAAAATACTAAATGAAAAATTCGAACGAGGCAAAATAGATTTGATTTTAGAAATTCAATCAGAATCTGATGAACCTCAAAATCTTATTAATAAAGTTCTTTTTGAAAAATATTACCGTGAATTAAACCAGCTTAAAAACGATTTAGGTATTGGGGATGTCGATTTTTTTCAATCCATTTTACGCTTACCTAACATTGTGGAAACGGGAGAAGAAGAATTTTCAGAAGAAGAATGGGAAAAGGTATTGCAAACAATATATGATTGTATTGAAGAATTAAATAGTTACCGGGAAAAAGAAGGCCAGTCGATTGAGACAGACATGAAACTTAGAATTCAACATATTCAAGAATTTCTTTCCAGCGTGCCATTTTTCGAACAGGAACGTATTCAGAGAGTAAAAGACAGATTAAGAGAAAACCTTGCTCTATATGAAGGTCGGGAAAAAGTAGATGAGAACAGGTTCGAACAAGAGATTATCTATTTTTTAGAAAAAATGGATATTACCGAAGAAAAACTTAGGCTTTCGCAAAATTGTACTTACTTTTTAGATGAATTATCAAAGCCAGAAAAATCAAAGGGGCGTAAGCTTGGGTTTATTTCTCAGGAAATAGGTCGTGAAATAAATACTCTTGGGGCGAAAGCTAACCATGCGGATATTCAAAAACTTGTTATTTCTATGAAGGACGAATTGGAAAAAATTAAAGAGCAGGTAGCAAATGTCCTTTGATCGCCAACCATTAAGTTCCTCAGGGCCAGTCATTATTATTACAGCCCCTTCTGGCTCAGGAAAAACCACCTTAGTTAAATATCTTTTATCTGTATTTCCTCCATTAAATTTTTCCATTTCTGCAACCACCAGAACGCAAAGGCCGATGGAAGAAAACGGAAAAGATTACCATTTCATGTCAGTGGATCATTTTTTTAAATTAAGAGATGAAGGATTATTAGTTGAATGGGAAGAAGTATATCCTGGCCAATATTATGGTACGCTATTTTCCGAACTTACAAAAATATGGGAAGGTGGAAATATTGTTTTGTTCGATGTAGATGTATTAGGAGCTATCGAATTGAAAAAAAAATTTAAAAATCATTCGCTATCTATTTTTATAAAAACACCTACCATAGAAATTTTGAGCGAAAGGCTCAGAAAAAGATCTACAGAAACAGCGGAAAGTCTTCAAAAGAGGCTATTAAAAGCGGAGCTTGAAATAAGCTATGCTCCCTCTTTTGACACTGTTATAATAAATGATAGTTTAATAGATGCGCAGAAACAGATAACAGACATAGTGAATCAATTTTTGACCCAGTTAAATATTACATGGAAACACGTTGCAACCAACCATTAGTAATCATCAGTGTTGATACCTTCTATCAGGAAAAATATTCAGCGCCCACAGAGGGAAAATATGTACATGCTTATAAAATAACCATTGAAAACAAAAGTGAATTTCCCATAAAACTGATTAAAAGATCATGGAAAATTATGGAAGGAAATGGATTAATCAAGAAAGTCAAAGGCGATGGCGTTTTAGGCCAACAGCCTGTAATCAAACCTTCAGGAACTTTTCAATATATAAGCTGGTCCTCTATGCAGAATAATTTTGGTAAAATGGAGGGAGTATATTACATGTTAAATACCTTAACGGATGAATATTTCAGTGTGAAAATACCTATGTTTTTGCTGGTTGCTCCAGATTTATTAAATTAAAAAAGCCGATGGAGCATATTACCATCGGCTTTTTTAATTTTTAAGCAAGAAAGAAAAAAGAATTTAGTTCTTTTTTGCTGCGTCTAAAATTCCTTTTAGAGGAACGTCAACTACTACCTCAGAACGACGGTTAACTGCTTTTCCAGCCTTGTCACCATTTGCCGATTTAGGCATTGATTCCCCACGGCCTACAGCAGCAACCTGGTTAGGATTTACGCCATTTTTAACTAATTCACGAACAATTGCAAGTGAACGCATAGTTGAAAGCTGCCAATTGTCTTGAAGAGCTGAACCAGGATTAACTTTAGCATTATCCGTGTGGCCTTCAATTAAAAGCTTCAAGTTTGGATTTTTCTTAACAGATTCAGCCAAACCTTTGATAGCATCACGTTCTGCACGATTCAATCTGTAAGAACCACTTTTGTAATTCACAGGATTTGTCATAACATAAAGACGACCATCTCTTTCTTCTAGTTTTAAACCACTTCCCTCATAAGAAGCAAACACACTATTAATTTCGGTTTTCACCTTTTCTAATTCTGCAGATGTCATATTCAGTTTTTCCTGAACTTTTGCAATCTGGCTTTTAGTGTTGTTCAATTCTGTTTTGATGGAACCGATTTCACCATTCATACGAGTCTTCTCAGACTCGAATTGAGCAGCAAGGGCATTCTTATCTTCTTCAAGCTTTTTAAGCTTATTTTGAGTGTCTGCCAAAGCTGCGTCTGATGCTGATTTGCCGGTTACTAAATCATCATATTTCTTTTTTGAAACACAAGACTGAAAAGATCCCAAAGCAAAAGCAACGATAAGCAGGTAAGTTAAAAAACGCATGTGATTACTATTTTAAAATTTCATAAATGCCAGACAAAACTCTCAGAAATTTACATCAATAAATCACTTAGAATTTTTTGTTCCAATGCAAAAGAAAGAATAATTATACAATTAAACAAGGATTTAACGCTATTTTAAATAAACTAAATTTAGTATTATCTCCTATCTCTTATTTTAAATTGATTAAAACCATTATATTTGATTTTATTATGGTTTTTTTTGACCTAAAATTTTTAACCTTAAGTATTGCCCGTTAAATGGAATATCCAATTATAACTGAAGGAAAATACCAATATATTGAAACTAAAGGTCAGGGTGCTCCTCTTATCCTGTTGCATGGTTTATTTGGAACCTTAGATAATTTTAAATACCTGATAAAAGATTTTGGTAAGTCTTACAATATAATTGCACCTATCATGCCTGTTTTGGAACTACCCCTTAGGCAAGTTTCTGTTGCAGGACTCGTTGATTTCATGGTTGAATTTATTGCTTTCAAGAAAATAGGTAAGTTTCATGTTTTAGGCAATTCCCTTGGTGGTCATATTGCTCTTTTGTATGCGCTTAAAGAACCAAGCCATGTTTCATCTATCATATTAACCGGAAGTTCAGGATTGTATGAAAAAGCAATGGGAACCACTTTTCCTCGTCGTGAAGACAAGGAATATATCAGAAAAAAAATACAATCTACCTTCTATGACCCCGCATCTGCTTCTGATGCTATGATTGACGAGGTATTTGCTGCAGTAAATGATCGGGGTAAAGTTATACGTGCTATTTCCATGGCAAAATCTGCACTCAGACACAATCTTTCTGATAAACTTGGAGAAATTAAAATCCCAACCTTATTAATCTGGGGAAAACAAGATGCCATAACTCCTCCTTTTGTTGGAGAGAAGTTCAAAGAGTTAATGTCTGAATCAACCTTATTTTTTATTGACAAATGTGGACATGCTCCAATGTTAGAAAAACCTGTTGAATTTAATAAATACCTGACGGATTTCCTGAATAAACTGGCACTTTCCCGTGGGTAAAAACCAGTCGTCGTTATGCGTTTTATTTTATTTATTACTCTTTCCTTTTTACTGATCTCTTGTTTTACAAACAAAAAAAGTCAGCCGGTTACTTTTGAACCCATTGAATTTAGAGATTTAGATACGCTTACTGTAGATGCTCAAAAACCTTCGGCATTAAAAAGTTCTGAAGAATATGTGTTGCCTGTTTATCAAGCTGCAAATGAGAGAAAAGTTGATTTGTTACACACCCTGTTAGGGCTAAAGTTTGATTGGGAAAATGAAAAAGTCATTGGAAATGCAACGCTGCATTTAAAACCCTATTTTGATACCATTCAAATGGTCACTTTAGACGCCAAACAACTGGAGGTCTCAGCTATTCAGCTACAAGTTAAAAATCAGACCACGCCTATTCATTTTGAAAATACAGGCAATCAACTTTACCTTTATTTAGGTCGGTCTTTTACAAGAAATGAAGATTTTAAAGTTTTAATCACCTACCAGGCAAACCCTTCCTCAACAGGTGGTAGCGCAGCTATTACTTCTAATAAAGGTTTATTTTTTATTAATCCAAAAGGGACTGAAACTGGCAAACCTAAACAAATATGGACGCAAGGTGAAACTAATTGGAATTCCCGATGGTATCCAACCATTGATCACCCTAATGAGCGAGCCACACAGGAAATAAATTTGACAGTTGATTCATTTTATGTTACCCTTTCCAATGGAAAATTAGTTTCATCTCAATTCATTGGAAATGGGCTAAGGACAGACCGGTGGGTTATGGAACAACCACATGCGCCCTATCTTACTATGATTGCGGTAGGCGAATATGCCGTAGTAAAAGAAAAATGGAACGAAATAGAACTAAGCTATTATGTTGAGCCTGTTTTTGAAGCTCATGCAAAAAATATTTTCCCTCATACCAGAGAAATGATGGATTTCTTTTCTGGTCTTTTAGATTACCCCTATCCCTGGTCTAAATATGCGCAAATAGTTGTGAGAGATTACGTTTCAGGGGCTATGGAAAATACAACTGCCACCGTATTTGGGGAATTTATGCAAAAGACAAGCCGTGAATTAATTGATGTAAAGGAAAATGAAAAGACCGTTGCCCATGAACTCTTTCACCATTGGTTTGGTGATTTGGTAACCTGCGAAAGTTGGTCTAACCTTACATTAAACGAAGGCTTTGCCAATTATAGTGAATACTTATGGTTTGAACATAAATATGGCAGAGAAGAAGCTGATTTTCATTTAATGAATGAGTGGCAAGGTTATTTTTCTGATGTTTCTACTAATCTTCATCCCCTGATACATTTTCAATATCAGGATAATGAAGAAATGTTTGATGCACACAGTTATAATAAAGGTGGAAGTGTTTTACATGTTTTAAGGAATTACCTCGGCAATGAGGCATTTTTTAAGAGTTTAAACAGATATTTAAACAGGAATGCATTTCAAGCGGTAGAAACGCACCACCTTCGTTTAGCTTTTGAAGAAGTAACTGGAAAAGATTTAAACTGGTTTTTTAATCAATGGTATTTTGAAAACGGACACCCTGATTTAAATATCAACTATCAGTATAATACAGCTTTAAAACAATTAACGGTAAAGGTTAACCAAACACAAAATCCCGACAGAATGCTACCTATTTTTATTTTGCCGACGACCATTGGCATTCAAATCGGTGATTCTTTATATGTCGAAAAAATATTGGTAAATAAACGCACGCAGGATTTCGTATTCCCATTATCTGCAGCACCTGATTGGGTAACTTTTGATCTTCACAGAATTTTACCAGCGGAATTTAAGGATAATAAATCGAGCAAAGATCTGGTGAATCAATTTAAATTCTCCCCATCTGTTATTGATAGAATGGATGCATTAAACAGACTTTCTGAAAAATCAACTGCATCCCTGGAAGAAATCTATCTCCTTTCACTTCAAGATTCATTTTGGGCCATTCGGAAAAAAGCGCTACTTTCTTTACCCGATGAGAAAAAAGAAAACCTAATTCCTGCCATAATCAAGATGGCAAAAGAAGACCCTCATAGTGATGTTCGCGCTACAGCTATGGAAATATTACTCAACTGGGATGCGGAGACCGTCGAAGAAATTGCATTAAAAGTCATTGACACTGATTCTTCCTATTTAACTATAGCCAACGCTTTACAAGTATTATTTCAAAAAAATAATCCTCAAACCTCCATTTACACGCAAAAACTGGAATCAGAGAGCCATCCTGCGATTTTAAATGCCATTGGTATGATTTATGCCAACCAAAAAGTGCCTGGGAAATTGTCTTTTTTTAAAGAAGGTTTGAATAAAATAAATGATTTTGAAATACTTGCTTTCTTTGAGGCATTTCTTATGTATGGCTTATACACCGGACCTGAAAATACCACCGAAGTCGTCAATGAATTACATAAAATAATCCTTCAATTCAATTCGTTACCCTGGAAGAGGTTAGGAGGTATGGCTACCTTGAATAATCTTAGAAATTTGTACCGTGAGGAGGCTAATAAAACAAATAGCACCACAGAGAAAGAGGCATTAGAAAAAAAAGTAACTGAAATCTCAGGATGGATGGAAGAAGTTAAGACCAAAGAGCAAGTAACAGAACTTAAAAATATTTACCCCCAACTTCAATTAGTTGAAAAAGAATAAATAAAATGAATACATCGAGCCAAGACCAATATGAAATACTGATGAACAAGCTGGATCAGTTTATTCGAAAGTTTTATTTAAATCAACTTTTAAAAGGATCTCTTTATAGCATTGGGCTAATTCTACTCCTTTTTTTAACTATCAATACCCTTGAATACTATTTCTACTTTCCTACCATAGTCAGAAAAGCACTTTTCTTTTCATTTCTAGGTATTTCAGGAATCTCCTTGTTTAATTGGATTATTGTCCCCTCTGCAAAATATTTCCGGTTAGGAACTTTAATTTCTCATGAACAAGCGGCAAATATTATTGGCAATCACTTCAATCATGTTGGTGATAAATTACTAAATATTTTACAATTAAGGCAATTAGCAAATAACGTAGATAACCCAGATTTAATATTGGCAGGAATAGATCAAAAAGCGTCGGAAATAAAATTAGTTCCATTTAAATCGGCTATCAATCTTAGCCAAAACCGTCGATATTTAAGATATGCCTTACCTCCATTATTACTACTATTAATTTTATTGTTTGCAGCACCAAGTCTTTTAATAGACTCAACGGAACGCTTAATTTATAATAGCAAGGAATTCATAAAGCCCTCGCCATTTCAATTTTCTATAGATAACGACAAATTAGAAGTTTTACAAAACAACGATTTTGACATACATATTAAGGTATCAGGAAGTCAACTACCCGCTGAAGCATTTATAGAAATTGCTGGTTATCCTTATCGACTTAAGAAGGAAGGACCTGACCGCTTTTCCTATCGCTTTAATAATGTGGCAGAAACCACCCGATTTAGAATTTCAGGTGCAGAGGTTAAATCGCCAACTTTCACTTTAAATGTTTTATCAAAACCAACGATTCAAGGATTTGAAATAAAGCTAGATTATCCTGCATATACGGGAAGAAAAGATGAAACCATTCAAAATATTGGCGATTTAATCGTTCCACAGGGAACTATCATTGACTGGATTTTTGATGCCAACCATACGGATGACATATCTTTTTATTTTGAAACAGAAAACAAAAAAACAGAAACAAAGCGCTTCAGTGATTATCTGTTCACCTTAAAGAAAAAAGCCTTAAAGGATGATATTTATCAGGTTTTTTTCAGCAATAAAGCCCTGCCAAAAGGTGATTCGGTTCGATATAACCTGAATATCATTCCTGATAAATATCCTGAAATAAATGCGGAAAGGTTTGTTGATAGCACTAACAATAAATTACTATTTCTCGCGGGAGATGCTTCTGATGATTATGGCATTGAAAAAATAAGTTTCCATTATTCCTTGTTCCGTGGAGATAAACTCCTAACCGAAAAAAACCAGATTATTAAACAAAATACTGGTTCACCTGTAGCTTTTCGCCATTCCTTCGATTTAAATACGATGGATATTCAGCCCGGCGATAATATTCAATACTATTTAGAGGTATTTGATAATGACGGCGTTAATGGAAGCAAATCGACTAAATCGGCCTCCTGGACTTTTGAAATGCCTACGATTGCGGAGTTCAAAAAAATGGAAGATTTAAATGAAGATTTGATTCAAAAAAATATGCTTGAAGCGGCAAAAGAGTCAAAAAAACTTCAAGATCAGTTACAGAAAATGCGCGAAAAGTTGTTACAACAAAAAGAAATGGACTGGCAATCACGCAAAGAACTTCAGCGTATTTTAGATCAGCAGAAAGAGTTAGAAAAGTTGGTTGAGGAGGCTAAAAAAGCGATGGAGGAGAATAAAAAAAATCAAGAAGAATTCTCTGAAAGAAGTGAGGAAATGAAAGAGAAACAAGAGAAGCTTGAGGAATTAATGGAAACGGTGGTCAATGATGAAATGAAATCTTTGATGGAAAAAATTCAGGAACTGATGCAGGAACTGAACAAAGATGAAGCATTAAAGATGATGGAACAAATGGAAATGAATGATAATAAAGTCAATAAACAAATGGATAGGATGCTTGAGTTATTCAAGCAGCTTGAAATTGAAAAAGAAGTGACAGAGACGGCAAAAGAGCTGGATAAATTATCAGAAAAGCAAGAAGAGCTAAAAAAAGAAACCGATGCAAATCAAAATAATCAGCAACAGGAATCAACTGAAAAACAGAAAGAAGCACAAGATAAATTGATTGAAAAGCAAAAAGATTTACAAGAGGAATTTAAGAAAGTAGAGGAAAAATTAAATGAAATTGCTAAAAAGAATGAGGCTTTAGAAAAGCCTCAGAAGATGGATGACAAAAAAGAAGACGCAAAAGATATTCAGCGCGACATGAAAGATAGTCAGCAGAATCTGGAGCAAAAAAAGAATGAAAAAGCGAGTAAAAATCAAAAGGATGCTGCAAAGAAAATGAAAGAAATGGCCAGTCAGATGCAAAACCAAATGCAAGCAGGCCAGATGCAACAAATGCAGATGGACATGAAAACCTTAAGGCAACTGCTTGAAAACCTGGTTTCGCTGTCGTTCAGTCAGGAAGATTTAATTGCAGATTTCAACAAAACGGATCCTTCAACACCCAGATTTGTCAATCTGACTCAAAAGCAATATAAATTAAAAGATGATTTCAAAATTGCTGAAGACACTTTACAGGCTTTAGCTAAAAGAATGATACAACTCGAAAGTTTTGTGACTGATAAAGTATTGGAAATCAATAGGTCATATAAGGAATCTATTATTCAACTAGAAGAGAGGAAAAAAACGACTGCTGCTGATTTTCAACAAAGAGCGATGAAAAGTTTAAACGACTTAGCTTTAATGCTCAGCGAAAGTTTGGAACAATTACAGCAACAAATGGCATCAAAAATGAAAGGTCAACAAATGTGTGCTGACCCTAACAGTCCCGGTCAGGGAGAACCCAAAGATCAGATGTCGGAAGGCCAGGAGAAGTTGAATGAACAAATGAAAGGTAAGCAAAAAGAAGGAAAGAGTCCCAGTGCCAGAGAATTTGCCGAAATGGCAGCAAAACAAGCTGCGCTTCGAAAAGCGATGGAGGCAAAACAACGAAAATTACAGCAACAAGGAAAAGGAGGCAGCAAAGAGGTTCAGGAAATGGTCGATGAGATGAATAAATCGGAAATTGAATTAGTAAATAAAAGGTTGAACAGTGAACTTTTAAAACGTCAGCAACAAATTCTAACCAGAATGTTAGAATTTGAAAAAGCAGAAAGGCAACAGGATCAGGATGAAAAAAGGAAAGCGGAGATTGCTAAAAATACCCCAACCCCCATGCCTCCTGCCTTAGAAGAATATATTCGTCAAAGAAAAGCGGAGATACAAAGCTATCAAACGGTATCCCCAACATTGAAACCATATTATAAGAACCTGGTTGAGAACTACCTAAAGTCTTATAAATCAAAAAATTAATTTAAGTTTGGTAAAAAAGTATATCCGATAATTGACTTTCTCATATTTCGGATATACTTTTGCATCTATAATCCCATGAACACTACTTGATTTAATTAGATGATAAAAATCATCTAATGATTTCGGAACCTAATTATAGTGTATCATGCTTAAACTTCCCTCTAATCTAAGGAGCATTAATGTGCTTGACAGCATCGTTCAGGATGTGGTGCATCAGTACAAGATAAGCCAAGAAGTCCATGGCAATATGTTAATATCTTTAACAGAAGCTGTGACTAACGCTATTTCTCATGGTAATCACTATGATGAAAATAAGGTAGTCAAAATAAAGTGGCAAAAAAAATCAGATATTTTAGCTATCCAGGTTTCTGATCAGGGATGTGGGTTTGATCCCGCCTCAGTACCTGACCCAACTTGTGACGAAAATATATGTAAGTGTGGTGGTAGAGGAGTATATTTAATGCAAAGATTGTGCGACCAGATTCAATATATGGATAATGGGCGAACTGTTGAAATGCATTTTAAAATATGAATGACGAAAATTTTATTTTCCCAGAAGAAGATGAAAATGAATCATCCCCCATTTCATTTTTTAATGAAGATATAGCCTTTGAACTTAATAATACAGAACAAATTGAGCCGTGGATTGAATCTATTATCCATCAATATACATGTAATTTAAATTTTGTAAACTTTATATTTTGCAGTGATGCCTATCTACATAAATTAAATGTCAGTTATTTGAAACACGACACTTTAACAGACATCATCACCTTTCCATATACGCCACCGCCACAAATTGAAGGCGATATATTCATCAGTATAGAAAGAGTTAAGGAAAATGCTCAAACTTATGACGTAAGTTTTGACGAAGAACTGATACGGGTCATTATACATGGCATTTTGCATTTATGTGGATTTACGGATAAGACCGAAGCAGAAAAAGAAGAAATGCATCAAAAAGAAAATGAAGCATTAATGCAATATAAGTTGAATTGGAGGCAAGTAAAATAAGGAAAATGCATTACCTAAAGCAGCGAAAGAAAATAGGATTTCGTTAAACGGAATATAAAAAGGGAATTTTACCTCTTTCAGGGGTAAAATTTTACGTTGTTCCTATAAAATATAGATTTATTATCTATTTTTGACCTCATAGAGAAATTTCAAAGATTACAGGAATGCTTCAAAGCACCTTCGTGTAAAAATGAAAAATCAAATTGAAGCGTAACGC
>Ga0164294_10001015_pt1 | contig 26533 bp, 26 predicted proteins | sample GEODES005metaG_FD_111479 | JGI IMG/M metagenome (GOLD analysis project Ga0164294, IMG submission 111479) | Oligotrophic lake water microbial communities from Sparkling Lake, Wisconsin, USA - GEODES005 metaG | ecosystem: Environmental > Aquatic > Freshwater > Lake | place: USA: Sparkling Lake...
CGGAGGTCGGCTGGCCGCTCTGCATCGCGACGCCGCTCGGCGAGATGATGAGCGTGCGGATCACCACCGATCCCCAGACCTCGCTCAATCTCCATCGCCGTCATATCGGTTCGACGGGATCGATCGCGATGGTGAGCAGCGGCCTCGTCATGCTCGCCTTTCTCGAACCGGCGAAGCGGGACGTGATGCTCCAGATGCTGCGGCGGTCGAGCAATCCGTCACAGGCCGCGGCGCGGGACGAAGCGCGGATGGCGCATATCCTCGATCAGGTTCGTGCCAACGGCTACAGCTTCGGGCTCGACTATGGTCGCGAACGCAGCGTGTCGGTGCCGGTCATGGCGAATGGTGAGGTCAGGGCGGCATTGCTCATGGTGTTCATGGCGCGCGCCTTGACGCACGACGCCGTCGTGGAAACCTTCGTGCCGCGCCTGCGGGTCATGGCGACCGAGATCGAACGCCGCGCATTCCCGGTGAATCCCGACTAGTCTCGCTTCAGCGCAGTTCTACACTCAGTCGCGCCGAAAGCCGGTCGCCATAAGCGGCCGCGAACCGGGACAGTGGGTCGGCGACGACGGTGAGCGGCACGCGCAGCCGATCGAGCCGGGCGCCGGCATCATGCCGCAAGGCCGCCCGGATGAAATGCGGGTAGCTCTCGCTCTGCTTCATCACCTCCGTGGTCCAATCATGGAGGGATTCGGCGTTGAAGTTTTCGGCCACGCGTCTGAGCGCGATCCGCCGCGTGTCGTACCACGGCCAGTAGATCCGCGAATCCCGCAGCATGTGCCACAGGCGGCCCCAGTGCGCGCCATGCTCGTCGATCACGACGGGCGGGGCATAGCGATCGAGCATCTCGGCGCGCTCGGCATCGGAAGGGAGGAGAAGACCATCGACGGCCAGCGCCGCGCAACGCGTCGGCGCCATGACGGCCATTTCCACCGCCAGCGACGCTCCGAAGCCGATCCCCCGAATGTCGAGCGGTCCTGCCATGCCGAGAGCATCGCACAGGCGCCACATCGCCGCAGCATAGGCATCCATCTCGTCCTGGGCGCCGAGGCCGGCGGATTCCCCGCTTCCGGGCAAATCCGGAGCGATCACGAAATGATCGGCGGCGAGTTCGCCTATCAGCGGTTCGATCATCAGGCTCGAGCCCGGAGCGTCGTGCAGCAGGAGTATCGGCGGATCGGACCGGTCACCGGCATATCGGATCATCTGCGGTCGCGCGCCGTCCATGACGAACTGACGCTTGATCCCGCTCCCGGAAACGATCGCCGGTTCGGACGGCAGCGCTGCTCCCGGGCTACCGAAACGCGCGAAGCTGAGCGTGGTCAGCGCGCGCTTGCGGCCATGATCGTTGCCGATCCCCTCGATCGTCTGACCGTCCTTCAACGGCGGCAGGCGCTTCAGATGAGGATAGAGCATGTCGACCTCGGTCGCGGTGAAGGTCGCGGGCACCTGCAGGCCCCGCGCCGCTTCGACGGCCGCTTCGCAATAGGAGGTCGCTGCCCAATAGGCCGGCTTGTAGTAAGCGGCGGCCGCGAAGAACATCAGCAGCCAGCGATGCGTGACGTCCGGTGCGGCGAGATCATATTCGTTGAGGTTTTCCGGCCGACGCACGCTCCACGGAAACCAGAGGCTCTGGTCGCGAAACCGGGTCCATGCCGCAGCATAGTGACCACCCAAAGCATCGGCATCGAACGACGTGAAATAGCTTTCGCGCCACGGCTCGATCTCCTCGCGCGTGAAGATCGGCACCCCGTCCAGCATCAGACCGGTCACGCGATCGGGATGACGGTATCCCAGTTCCAGCGCGATCGCCGCGCCGCTGTGCGTGCCGAACACCGGCAGGGGCGGCAGGCCCAATGCGTCCATCGCCTGCTTGGTCGCGTCGGCGAGATCGGCGACCGTCATCTCCGCCAGGGGGAGCGGATCGGAAAGCCCAAAGCCCGGCGTGTCGAACGCGTAGCAGGTATAGGCGTCCGCCTGCGCCAGCATGTCCGGCACCACATAGCTGCCGTTGGTCGGCGAACTGTGGATGAACAGCGCGGGGGGCCCCGATCCGACGACGCGATAGTGAACTTCCCGCCCCGCCACGGAAAAGAAGCCACGCTTTATGGCATGCGACTTGGGCTGCTCCGTCATCATTCCAGTCCAACGAGTGGCATCGGGTCGCCTCAAGCGGAAACGGGTGAGGTAACTGATATCCGGTTTGCTGTCGGCCAGCGTAACAGCAGCCTGACGTCCGGCAAGAAAACGGCGCTGTGTTCTTTTGCCCGCTCAACGGCCAGCCGCATGACACGTCTTGCAAAAGAACAGGCCTGAGGCATGCGTCTTCTTTTGGGCAGCGGGAGGCGGGCGGCATGACGGTGCGGGGCGTCGGGGCGGGTGCGGAGTTCCGGGCCGGCTGGGCGACGGTGCTTTCGGCGGCCATCGGCGTGTGTCTGGGCACGACGGGGCTCGGCTTCTACGCGATCGCCTTGTTCGTGAAGCCGTTGGCGGCCGAATTCGGCTGGGGGCGCGGTACGGCCTCGGGCGCGGCCTTGTGCCTGCAGGCCGGCATTGTGCTGACCGCGGTGCCGATAGGCCGGCTGGTCGATCGGATCGGCGCCCGGCGGATCGCGCTCGCCTCGCTCGCCGCATTTTCCGTAGCGCTGGCCGCGCTGGCGTTGCTCGGCCCTTCGATCCCGCTCTTCTATGCGATGTGGCTGATCGTCTCGCTGGCCGGCGCCGGGACGACGCCCGTGATCTGGACACGCGCCGTCGCCGCGCGGTTCGTAGCGGCACGCGGCATCGCGCTCGGCCTGACGCTGATGGGCACGGGGATTGCCGCGATCCTCGTCCCTGGTCTTCTCGGGCCGATCTTCGTCGCACACGGCTGGCGGGCGGGAAGCCTGGCGATGGCAGCAGCGGTGGCGCTGATCGCCTTGCCGACGGTCGCGCTCCTGTTCCGCGATGCGCCGGTGCAGCCGGTCGTCGCGGATCGGCCCAGGGCGGTGTTGGGCCGGGCGTTCGGTCTGCTCGCCGTCGCCTTTCCGTTGATCGGCATGATCGTGGCCGGGCTTCTCGTCCACCTCGTCGCGTTGTTGACCGATCGTGGGATGACGGGTGGTCAGGCGGTGGCGACCGCGTCGCTCGTCGGCTTTGCGGTGATCCTGGGTCGTGTCGTGGTCGGGGCGCTCGTGGATCGTATCCATGCGCCTTACGTCGCTTTCGCCTTCCTGATGCTGCCCGTCGCCAGTTGCGCGCTGTTGCTCGGCCACGGACCGGTCGTGCCGGCGGTTCTGTTGATCGGGCTGGCGGCGGGCGCAGAGATCGATCTGCTGGCCTATCTGGTCGGCCGATATTTCGCGTTCGAGCGCTACGGCGCGACCTATGGCACCCTGCTCGCGATCTTCAGTTTCGGCGCTGGCCTCGGCCCCGTGCTGTTCGGCGTCGCGTTCGATAAAACCGGCGGTTACGATCTGGCGCTGGCGGCTTCGGCCGTGGGCATGGCATTCGCGGCCACGCTCATCGGACGCCTCGGCCCCTACCCGACCGATCCCGCCTGAGGCGACAGCCGCCCCGACGACCTGTCAGGCGCCGATCCCGCCGATCCCGACATATTTGATCTCGAGATAATCCTCGATCCCGTATTTCGAGCCCTCGCGACCCAGGCCCGAAGCCTTGACGCCGCCGAATGGCGCGACCTCGGTCGAGATCAGCCCCTCGTTGATCCCGACGATGCCATATTCGAGGGCTTCCGACACGCGGAAGGCCCGCGAAAGATCGCGCGTGTAGCAGTAAGCGGCCAGCCCGAATTCGGTGTCGTTGGCCATCCGGATCGCGTCGTCCTCGCTCTCAAACCGGACGACGGGCGCGACGGGACCGAACGTCTCCTCGCGAAAGCACAGCGCCGTGTCGGGGACGTCCGCCAGCACGGTCGGCTGAAAGAAGGTGCCGCCCAGCGGGTGCGCCGCGCCGCCCTCGACGATGCGCGCGCCGTGAGCGACGGCGTCATCGACGTGCGCCTGCGCCTTGGCGACTGCAGCGCCGTCGATCAGCGGCCCCTGCGTCACGCCCTCCTCGCGCCCGTCACCGACCTTGAAGGCGCGAACCCTGGCGGCGAGAGCTTCCACGAAGCGATCGTGGATACCCGATTGCACGAGCAGCCGGTTGGCGCAGACGCAGGTCTGGCCGGCGTTGCGATATTTCGCGGCGATCGCACCATCGACGGCCGCGTCGAGATCCGCGTCGTCGAAGACGATGAAAGGCGCGTTGCCGCCCAGTTCCATCGACGTCTTCTTGATCGTCGGCGCGCACTGCGCGAGCAGCTTGGCGCCGACCTCCGTCGATCCGGTGAAGCTCAGCTTGCGGACCGTCGGGCTCTCGGTCATCTCCGCGCCGATTGCCGTGGCACGGCCGGTCACGATGTTGCAGACGCCGGGCGGCATGCCGGCCCGCTCCGCCAGCACGCCGAGCGCCAGCGCCGAGAAGGGCGTCTGGCTGGCAGGGCGGATCACACCGGTGCAACCGGCCGCCCAGGCGGGGCCGGCCTTGCGGGTGATCATCGCGGCAGGGAAGTTCCAGGGCGTGATCGCGGCGAACACGCCGATCGGCTGCTTCATCACGAGGATGCGGCGCCCGGCGGCATTGGGCGGGATCACATCGCCATAGACCCGCTTCGCCTCCTCGGCGAACCATTCGATGAAGCTCGCCGCATAGCCGATCTCCCCACGCGCCTCGGCGAGCGGCTTGCCCTGCTCCGCCGTCATGATCAGCGCGAGATCCTCGCGATTCTCGATCATCAGACCGAACAGCCGTCGCAGGATACGGGCGCGTTCGCTGGCGACGAGGCGGCTCCATCCCTTGAAGGCGCGCTCGGCCGCGGCGATGGCGCGGGCCGTCTCGGCGCGGCCGCAATCGGGGACATACCCGATGACGGCACCGGTGGCGGGATCGGTCACGGCGATCGAACCGGCCTCGTCGGCACCGATCCAGGCGCCGTCGATCAGGCATTGCTGCCGCAGCAGCGTCGGATCGGTTAGTCCGAGGGGGTTGGGAACATCAGTCTGCATCGGGCACCTCAGGGTTTCACGATCTGCCGGATCGCGCGACCGTCGGCGAGCGCGTCGAGCAGTTCGTTGATCTCGTCGAGCCGGTGGACCGACGTGAGCAACCGCTCCACCGGCAGCCGGCCCGCCCGCCACAGCGCGATATAACGGGGTATGTCGCGTGCCGGGATGGCGGAACCCATATAGGATCCGATCAGGGTCTTGCCGTCCGCGACGAACGATACGGCCGGAATGTCGAGCGTTTCGGCGGGATTGGGCAGGCCGACCGTGACGATACGGCCGCCGCGCCGCGCTGCCTTGTAGGCCGATCTCAGTACCGCCGCCTTGCCGACGGTTTCGATCACGACATCGGCGCCGCCCTCGGGAAAAATCTTCGCGATGGCTGCATCGGCCTCGTCGGGCGTCACGGCGACGGCACCGAGATCCTCGGCAATGGCGCGCTTGTCCGCGAACGGATCGATGGCGAGGATCGGGGTCGCGCCACTCGCGCGTGCGCCCATGAGAGCGGCGAGCCCGACGCCACCCAGACCGTAGATGATGGCGCCTTCGCCGGGACGGACCTGCGCCGAGTTCATCACGGCGCCGACACCGGTCAACACCGCGCACCCGAACAGCGCGGCGATCTCGGGCGGCAGGTCGCGGTCGACCTTTACCGCCGATCGCCGATCGACCACCGCATGCGTCGCGAAGGCGGAGACGCCGAGATGATGCTTCACCTCGCGATCCCCGTCGTGCAGCCTGCAGCCGCCTGCGAACAGGCGGCCCTCGCCATTGGCGGCTGCGCCGACCGCGCACATGTAGGCCTCGCCGGACCGGCACCGCACGCAGTCTCCACACGCGGGCAGGAAGGCGAGGATGACACGGTCTCCGACGGAGAAGACCGGGTCGGACGGGTCGCCGAGGGCTTCGACGAGGCCGGTCGCCTCATGGCCGATCGCCATCGGCATCGGGCGTGGACGGTCGCCGTTCACGACCGACAGGTCCGAATGGCACAACCCGGCTGCGTCGATCCGGATGAGAAGCTCGCCCGGCCTGGGCGGATCCAGGGTCAGGGTGCGCAGCGCGAGCGGGGCGGATTGTGCGTAGGGGCGCGGGTTGTCGCCGCTGCGCTCCAGCACGGCAGCCGTAATCTCGGTCATTGGGAACTCCTGGACAAAAAGGCTCCGGCGGCCTCGATCGAACGCATCGCTTCCCCGAGCAGGCGCCCCAAGGTGAGGTACCCATGGATCTGCCCCGGCAGATGGCGATGGACCATATCGATATTCAAGGCGGTCAGGCGCTCGGCGAACGAGAAGGCTTCGTCACACAGCGGGTCATGCCCGGCGCTGGTCAGGAAGGTCGGGGGGAAGCCGGCGAGCGACGGGGCCAGCAGCGGCGAATAACGCGGATCGGTGGCGTCGCGGAGGTCGGGCAGGCAAAGGCCGAGAAACCACGCCATCGTCGGCCCGGTGAGCGGTACGCCCGTCACCTCGCGATAGGAATCCGTGCCCCCGCGCAGATCGAGGACGGGATAGAAAAGGGCGGCCGCAACCGGACGATGTCGCTTCTCGGCGGTCGCGACGGCGAGCGATGCCGCCAGCGCCCCGCCGGCACTGTCCCCCGCGACGGCGATGTCATCGCGGTCGATCCGCAGTTCCTCTGCCTGCGACACGACCGCGCGGAAGGCCGCTTCGGCATCGTCATAGGCGGCCGGCAATGGGAATTCGGGCGCCAGCCGATAGTCGATCGCGATGAGCGTGCGTCGCGCCGCTTCGGCAAGGGCGCGGCAAATGCCGTCGTGCGTGATCAGATCGCCGATCACCCAGCCGCCGCCGTGGAAGAACAGGATGGCGCGAGCGGCTTTGTTGTCGATCGTCGAGGCCGGTCGATAAACCCTTGCGGCGATGGGAGCCTCGAGACCGAGAGTGATGTCCTGCACTTCCGCCAGGGGTATCGGCGCGAGCTGGCTGGTGTCCTTTCCCGCGCGGTAGGCGGCACGCGCGCCCTCGACGCCGAGTTCCTGAAAGCTGGGCATGGCACGGTCGCGCATCAGCGCGAGGACGGCTTCGACGTCCGGCTCGAAGGGGCCTCGTCGGGAAGACGTCGTCACGATGCGCGCTGTAGCGTGCGATAATCGTCCGGCTGCAACCGGGCAGTGGCCGCCTGATAGGTGCGCACCGGGCCGGACCAGTTGTTGACCACCCGGCCGTCCGCATTCTTGTACCAGCTGGTGCAGTCGCCCGCCCAGGCGGTCCCCGTCATCTGCGCCTGGAGGGCCCGGTCGGACGCTTCCATCACGTCTTCGCGCGCGTCGATCGCCATACCCGGATGCGGCAGGATTTCGTCCATCGCCTGGACGATATAGCCGAACTGCGCCTCGAGCATCGTCAACACCGAATTGTGGCCGAGATTGGTGTTGGGGCCGTAGATGAGAAAGAGGTTCGGGAAGCCGGCGATCGCCATGCCGAGATAGGCGTGCGCGCCGATGCCCCAGACGTCCCGCAGCGATCGACCGCCCGCGCCGTAGATGTTGATCGGTCCCTGGAAGGATTGCGTCTCGAACCCCGTGCCATAGATGATGACGTCGACGTCGTGCCGCTGCCCGTCCGCCGTCACGATGCCCTCCGGTACGATCCGATCGATCGGGGCGGTTTCCAGCGTGACATTGGGCCGCATCAGGGCGGGGTAATAATCGTCGGAACGCAGCACGCGTTTGCAGCCCAGCGGAAAGTCCGGGATCAGTTTGGCGCGAAGCTCCAGATCGGTGATCTGCGCCGCCGCATGGGCGCGGGCCGCGATCTCCATCTCCTCGGCCTCGTCGCTGCCTGCGAGCATCCGTTCGAACGTGGTCTCGCGCCAGGCGAACAGCTCGGCCTTGTTGGCGCGGAATGCCTCGGCATCCGCCGTGTAGAGCGACAGTTCGTCGGGCGTGTAGGGGCGGTCGCCGCGCGGTAATACCCAATTGGGGCTGCGCTGGAATATCGTCAGCTGGTCGACGACGGGCGCGATTTCGGGGATGTACTGCACCGCGCTCGCGGCATTGCCGATGCTGGCGACACGCTTGCCGGAGAGGTCCAGATCCTGCGGCCATCGTGCCGAATGGAAGGCAAGGCCCGCAAAATCGTCGCGCCCCGGAAAGGCCGGGATCGACGGGCGGTTGAGCTGTCCCCACGCCGGAATGAACACCCGGGCGGTCATGCTCGGCCGATCGGCCAGTTCGATACGCCAGTGCAGCGCCGCATCGTCCCACGTCGCCGATACGATGCGATGGTCGTAGCGGATGTGGGAGTCCAACCCGGCTTCGGCGGCGATGCTTTCCGCATAGCGCAGCAATTCAGGCTGGCGGGCGTAGACGCGGCTGACGCTCTGGTGGAGGTGAAAGCTGAAGCAATAGAGGTGGCTTTCGGTGTCGCACGCGGCACCGGGGTAGATATTGTCCCGCCAAGTCCCGCCGAGCGCGGTGGCCTGCTCCAGGATCACGAAATCATCGTATCCGGCAGCCTTCAGCCGGCTGGCCATGCCGAGGCCGCCAAGGCCTGCGCCAAGGATGATGATGTCGTGATCGGGCCGCATAGTCTCTCCGAAGCAGGCGCGCGCGATGCTGCTTGGCAGAGCGCCCTATCTCGGCGCCGCAGTAGCCGCACCGGCGCGGCGACCGCCAATGACTATTTTGCGGACGGGCATGACGTCCGGGTCATCCCACCGGCTCGGCGCTACCCGCACCGTCGTTGCCAGCCGCATAGGGCTCCACCGACGGCGTCTCATCGGCGAGAAGCTCTTCGCGGATGAGCGTCATCGCATCCTTCATCTGCGGCGTGACGAAGCAGTCGACGCGCGTGACGAAGCCGATACGGGTATAATTGGCGAGCGCCTGACTGTTCAGGAAAGCCAGCTGGCCGGTCTCGACCTCGTGCTGGACGATGTCGCGCGGGATCGCGGTCAGGAGATCGGCCTCGGCGAGTGTCCGGCGGATCAGCGCGAGCGAATTGGTGGCGATCGACGGCTGGGGCGGAACCAGCCCGCGGCTCAGGAAGAAATTGCGGAACGACCGCTGAAAGCCCGAACTGCTGACGGTGATCCAGGCCGCCTGCGCCAGGTCCGAAGGCGTGATGACCTCCTTGCTCGCGAGAGGATGCTGGGCGCGGCATGCGATCGCGGAACGGTGCTGCTTCAGATATTCGAAGTGCAATCCTTCCGACTCGGCGACGGTGCCGACCAGGCCGAACGAGAAGTCCACCGACGCGTCCCTGACCTGATCGATCACTTCGAGCGTGCCGGCCGTGACGACATTGTAGCGCACCAGAGGGTGGCGCTGATGCAGTTTCGCCAGGACTTTCGGCAGGAAATAGTGCGCGAAATTCTGGGACACGGCGAAGGTCAGTTCGCCGACGTTCGCCAGTTCCAGCGCACGGAGCTCGTCCTTGGTGCGCGAGACCTCGTTGAGGATCACCTGGGCCCGGCGAAGGACCGTCAATCCGAAGACGGTGGGCTCGATGCCGCCCGCTCCGCGCTCGAGCAGCGGGACGCCGAGCCGCACCTCCAGGCTTCTGATACTGCGACTGATCCCCGGCTGGGTGATGTTGGCTTCCTCGGCCGCCTTCGCAAAACTGCGATGCTTCACCGCGGCGATCAGATGCCTGAGCTGCTGTATTTCCACCCGCGTGTCCTCGCCCGGAGCCTAGGCCTGCACCCGAAGCCACGGCAAGTGGCTGTCCGGTTCCGGATGCTTCGTTCTGCAGACGATACATCCGAACGGATCGGCAGGCACGCACGCTTGCGAAGTTCGCATGTGGTGCAAACTTACTGTCCGTTCAAAGCTTTCGCCAACTCCGGCAGATGATGAACACGCGATGGCGGTTTTGCCCGCGCCGGTCTGCCGAATCTCATCGATGCGACTGCGGCACTCGAACGGAGGGGGCATGTGGAATTTTAAGGCTCTGGGTTGGTTCTCACGGTTCGTGCGGCCGGAGGATGCGAGCCTCGGTGACTTTTACCAGAATATTCTCGGGCTTCCGCTGATCCGTAACGGGACGATGCAGAAGATCGATTTCCTCTGGGCGGGTGAGACGATGGTCCATCAGCTGATCTACGAGGGCCGCGCGCCTTCGCAGCCGATGGAGCAGGCGGATCCGGCCAGCGCACCGCTGGTCCCGGTCTATCGCGCGAACGAGCTGGACCGTCTGATCGACCGTCTTCGCGGTCTTGGCGTGACCCTCACCGAAATGGTCGATGGTGAATTCGGCCGGGAGACCCACGTCGTCGATCCCAGCGGTAGCCTGGTCGGCCTGCGCGAGAGCCCCCGCCATCCGAAGCTGCTGCACGATCAGGTCGCGGCGTTTCGGCGGCAGCGTGGGGAGGCGTTCAATCCGGGGTGCCGTGCGATGCCCGACGGTATCCAGGAGCTCGGCTGGCTGGTCCGCCGTGTCGCCGATCTGGCCGCGATGGAAAGCTTCTATCGCGATGTGCTGAACGTCCCTCTGATAGGGCGGGCCTATGGCCGCGTCCTCCTCGATATCGGCGACAATACGGTCCTCGAACTGGCCGAAGGCGGCATCAGCGCGGCTCCGCCTGCGGACCGCGGCGATCTTTCGGCGGTGTTCATCCTGCGCGTCGACAACATCCAGCGTTTCACGACCGTCGCGATCGAGCGGGGCGTGCATTTCGTCCATGAACTGATCAAGTGGCCACGTGGCTCGCTCGCCTACGTGGCCGATCCTGAGGGCAATCTCATCGGCATCGAGGAGCGGCATCATCCCTCCCAGTACGTCAGCAATTTCGCGCCCTTTCCGGAGGATATCGAGGCGCGACGTCGCTGGGTCGAGCGTGCGGCGAACAGCCAGCCGCTGGAGTTCGCGATGTGACTGGCACGACCGAAGCGATCGGCGATCTGATCGGCAGGCTCGTCCCGCCGCCGTTCAGCTTCGTGCGCATAGTCAATGGCCCCGATGGTCGTGCCCGGATCGAGCGAATGGCGATCGGCGCGACGCGCCGCCCGGACGAACTCGACGCCCGCTTTCGCACGCTATGGCGTAGCCGCGCGTCGGCCATTTCCGTCAATGCGATCCGTGCCGGGGACAAGATTCCGTATCACAATGCGGTCGATACCGGCGCGGGCGTGCTGCTGCTCGTCCTCAAGGGTCTCGCCGTGCTGTGGGTGGACGACGATGGCGAGGCCGGAAAATCCTATTACCCGCAGACCGTCGGCTCGGTGTTCCTCTGCGAGGACGCGAAGGGACGGGGGCATGGCGGCATCATTCTCGAGGATGCGGTGGTGATGCACATCTCGCTCGCGCCCGAGCCGATCCTGATCCCCGGGCTGTGCTGATCGTGGCGCAGCGCATGGAGATGCCCTCATGACGGCCTATCATCCCCAGCCCGCGAACGGCACGCTGCTTCCGCTGTCGGAGCGGGAGGACCACGCCCACATCGATTTCGTGATCGGCTTCCGCAAGTTCCTCGCGACCGAATTCGAGCCCATATTGCAGCGCCGGACGGCCGAAACCTTCGCCGCCTTCGAAACGGAGCACGGCCATCCGCCACAGTCGCTGCGCGAGGTTCGCGACTGCCTGGAAAGCCATCCGACGATGTCGATGAGCCGCCGGCTGAGCCGGGTCGCGCAGGAAAACACATGGGTGAAGCTCCTCGAAAGCTACGAGAAGCGCGAGGATGACCTGATCGCCGATCTGGATGCGGCCGACGGCAAGGGGCCGGGCACGGTCTCCTGGGATCCCGACTTCGCCTTCCCCGACTATTTCGAGGTCGAATACCACCTCCAGCCCGGCGGATTTCACCGTCATCCGCTGATGGGTGCCATCTACCAATATGGCTCCTACACGATCATCCCCAACGCCGGCGACGGCGACGCGGCGCAGCGCAAGCTCGCGGCCGAGCTGCCGGGGTCGCCCGACGGCATCGTTCGCCGGGTGCTCGATCTCGGCTGCTCCGTCGGCCAGACGACGACGGCGCTGAAGCAGCGCTTCCCGGATGCCGAGGTGTGGGGTGTCGATGCCGGAGCGCCGATGGTGCGCTATGCGCACAAGCGGGCGGCCGAGATGGGCGTGGAGGTGCATTTCGCCCAGAAGCTAGCGGAGCATACCGGCTTTCCCGACGCGCACTTCGATATCGTCGTCGCGTTCATCCTGCTCCACGAAGTGCCGCTGGAAACCGCGCGGCGGATCATCGCCGAGGCACACCGGATGCTCAGGCCGGGCGGCGTCCTCGTGATCGAGGATGTGCCGAACTTCCGCGAATCCGCGACGCCGCTGCGGCACTTCCGGAACTTCAACATCACCCGGCACAATGCCGAGCCCTATTGGTGCGGTTGGACCCTCTGGGATCTGAAGAGCCATCTGCGGACGCTCTTCGCCGAGGTCCGGAGCCGCCGCGCCGGAATCTACGATCTCGAAGGCAACGACGATCAGCACATCGCAGTCAAATAATCTTGGCGTTCCGCATCCGCGGCGCGCCCTACCGGCAAGGAGTTTGTCATGACCTACAAGAAGATCTCGCTCGAGCTTTCGGAGGCCCAGAAGGGTCTGGAGGCGATGCTCGCCGAAGCGTCGAAGGATCCGCGTCCGCTCGCGTTCGCGATCACCGACGAATTCGGTGACTTGCTCCTCTACGCCCACCAGACGCGCTGCCCGATCCTGTCGCAGGCGATGGCGAAGAAGAAGGCCTACACCTCCGCCCGGATGCGCTCGCCCACCGGCGGCTTCGGCAATTATCTGAAGAGCGTCGAGTGGAAGGCGACCGACTTCGGCGACAAGGACCTGACCGGCATCCATGGCGGGCTGCCGATCAAGGACAAGGAAGGCAATACGATCGGCGCCGTCGGCGTGAGCGGCCGCCAGTGGCTCGAGGACGAGGCCGTCGCGCAGGTCGGCCTCGATGCGATCACCGCTTTGTTGCCCTGATCCCTTCGTGGGGCGGTCGATCGCGACCGCCCCCCTATCATCCCGCGGGAGATCGCATGCAGGACAGTAGCGCACCATCGGATCGGCCATCCGGACGCACCTTCTACGGCTGGTACGTGGTCGCCGCGCTGATCGCGATGGGCATCGTCAGCACGGGGGCGACCGTGACGTTGCCGCGTCTCGCCTTCCCGCAGATGACGCAGGACTTCCACGCCAGCATCGCGGCGATCTCCAGCTGCATCGCCGTCACGATCGGTGTCGGTGGGCTGATGGCGCCCTTTGGCGGTGCCCTGATCGATCGGTTCGGCCCCAAGCGCCTGCTGCTGGCCGGCGTCGTCATCCTGGCGGTCGCGGTTTCGCTCTATCCTTTCGTGACCGCGATCTGGCAGCTCTATGTCCTGCACGTGATATTCGGCGTCGAGGCTTCGGCCTGCAGCCTGCTCGTCCCCACCGTCCTGATCTCCCGCTGGTTCGTCGCGCGGCGCGGCATGGTCATCGGGCTCTTTCTGGCGGGCCTGACGGCCACGGGCGTCGTGCTGCCGAACCTGATCGCCCTGATGATCACTTCGCCGGCGCTGGGCTGGCGAGCGGCCTTCGGCTGCTTCGCGGTCGTGCTGTGGCTGATCGTGATCCCCCTGCTCTACTTCGTGATCCGGGAGACACCGGCCGATGTCGGCCGCTATCCCGACGGAGCCGCCTCGGCCCCTCGTTCCGGCTCCACCGCGACCACGGGATTGACGTTCGGCGAGGCGCTGCGCACGCCGGTCTTCTGGTTGCTCGCGGCCGCGACCGCCTTTCTGCTGACGGCGGTGCTGTCGGTCATCAGCCATCTCGCGCTCTATCTGACGCGCGACAGCGGGCTCGGGCTCGGGCGGGCGGCCTATTTCATGAGCCTGATCAGCTTCTTCGATCTCGCCGGGAAATTCCTGTTCGGCCTGGGCAGCGATCGGTTTTCCAAGCGCAGGATCGCGGTGGTCGCCGCCGGCCTGATGGCGGTCGCGAGCCTGATGTTGCTCGATTATGGAGCGGGCGGCGTTTCGGCCGGCCTGGCCGACAGCACGGTCCGCATGACGCTCTTCGCGGCCATATGGGGCCTCGGCCAGGGCGGCCTCGCCAGCATCTACATGTTGCTGATGCCCGAATGCTTCGGACAGCGCGAGCTTGGGCGCATCATGGGGTCGATCATGCTGATTGGCCAGCTCGGCCAGTCGCTCGGCGTCTATCTGGCGGGCTATCTGCGCACGGCCACGGGAAGTTATACCGCGACATTCGGCATGGTCGTCGTCTGCACGCTCTGTGGGGCGCTGTGCTATGTCGCGATCCGTCCGGTCCGCTTCGTGGCGCCGGACGACGCGATGCCCGCCGAAGCCGCGGTGGTGCTGCCGTGAAGACGGCCGATGTTGCCGTGGTGGGCGGCGGAACCTCCGGCCTCATCCTCGCGATCACGGCGGCAGAGCGGGGGCTGGACGTCGTTCTGATCGAAAAGGCGCCGCTCCTCGGCGGGACGCTGGACCGCAGCTACGCCTCCACCTCGGCCGCGGGGACGCATTTCCAGGCGGAACATGGCATCGTCGACAGCCCCAAAAAGCATTTCCGGGAGGTCATGGAGATTGGGCGGGGCGAGGCCGATCCCGTGGTCACGCGGCTGTGGATCGATCATGCCGCCGAGACGGTCGCATGGCTCGAATCCATCGGCGTCACCTTCCGATTCCCGACGACGATCTACACGGGGCCGGGCGCACACGATCCCTATTCGGTCGCGCGCGTCCAGCATGTCGTCGGGCGGGGCCCCGCCTTGGCGAGCGCGCTGATCGGCCGGTTGCAGCATCACGTCGACGCCGGACGCGTTTCGCTGCGCCTGTCCACCGCGGTGACGGGCCTGATGAGGGACGGTGTGGGCGTCTCGGGCGTTGTGGTCCAGGATGCGGACGGGGCGCCTTCGCGGATCGAGGCGCGGAGTGTGGTGCTGTCGACCGGCGGATGTATGGCCAATGCGCGCCTGTTCGAAGACCTGCACGGCGCCGCCCTCGCCTATGACGCGGGCTATCCGTTCTGCACCGGTGACGGCCTGCTGCTCGGGCAACTGGCGGGAGGCGTCCTCCACGGCGGCGACGCGTTCAATCCGCTGATCGGGCTGATCATGGACGGGCCGGTCCAGCCCGGTGTTCCGGCGGGAGGGGATTTCCTCCAGAGCAGCCTGAATTCGGCCGCGCTCGATCGGCCGCCATGGGAGATCTGGGTGAACGCCCGGGGCGAGCGCTTCGTGGCCGAGGATGCCGAGCACCCCCAGGTCAAGGAACGGGCGCTGGTCGGTCAGCCCGGTCAGCGGCTCTGGGTGATCCACGATCAGGCGATGCTGGAGGCCTATGGCTCGCCGATCGCGGGATGGGACAAGGCGCGCTACCGGGCAGCCTTCGATACGCTGGAGATGTTCCACCGTGCACCGACGCTGGCGGCGCTGGGTCTGCTTGCGGGCCTCGATCCCGCGGCGCTGGCGGCATCCGTCTCGGCCTACAATCGCGCCTTGCGGGACGGCGCTCCCGACCCGCACGGACGCCGGCACCGGCCCGCACCGATCGGCGCCGGTCCCTATTTCGCAGTCTGCATTCAAGGCTACACCCTGGCCAGCTTCGCCGGCCTCAAGGTGGATGGATCGCTGCGCGTGACTGACGGGCAGGGCAGCCCGATCCCCGAGCTCTACGCGGTCGGCGAGATATTGGGCGCCACGGCAATCGGCTCCTCCGGCTATGCCACCGGCAGCCAGATCATGCCTGCGCTTGCGCTGGGACGGCATCTGGGCGGAAACGTGCTGCCGTCCGCCATCGGGAAACGCTGACATGGATCCGAAGAAACCCGTGATCGGAAAGACGGAGAGGGCGCACGCGAAGGGCCCGATCGGCGACGAACTGCTCGACGCGACGGTTTACGTCGATACGCCCGCAGTCGATGCCCTCTACGCGATCGCCGTCCAGCTGGCTGCCGCGTTATGGACGACGCGCGACCGGCTCTCCGCGATCGAGGCTCTGCTGAAAGAGCGCCAGATCCTGAGCGAGGCCGAAATCGAACTCTACAGGGTCGCTCCCGAAGAGGAAGGCGCGCGGGTCGCGGAGCGCGACAAGTTCATCGCCGACATCTTCCGGGCGGTGAAAGCCCTCTGACACGCGGCCCGATCCATCGGGCAGGAAAGGGATCGAATGCGCCGTACCTATCTGGATGGCCGCTACGGGCAGGTGCATACGATCGTCGCCGGCGATCCCGGGGATGGCCGTCCCCCGCTGCTTTGCCTCCATGCGACCGCTTATTCGGCGACGAGCCTGCGTCCGCTGGTCGAGGCGCTTGCGGCCGACGGCAGGCGCGTCCTTGCGCTGGACACGCCGGGCTATGGCGGATCGGACGGGCCCTCGGCGCCGATCACGGTGGAAGATTATGCGGACGCGTTGCTCGATACGATCGATGGTCTGGGAACGGGCGCCGTCGACATCTTCGGATATCACACCGGCATCACGATCGCGGTGGAAGCCGCGCTTCGCCGTGCCGACGCCGTCCGCCGGATCGCGATGGTGGGGATCCCGCTCTTTCCGGAGCCGGATCGCGAGGTCTGGAAGCAAAGGCTCGTCGTTCGCCACGAACTGACGGGCGCCCTCGATCAGTTCGAGGAACGGTGGGGCTATCTCGTGGAGAAGCGCGCGGCCGGGCTGACGCTAGAGCGGGGCTTCGCGAACTTCGTCGACGAGCTTCGCGCGTGGCCCAACGGCTGGTGGGCGCACGATGCGCTGTTCCGCCACAGCCTCGCCGATCGGCTTCCCGCGCTGACCATCCCGGTGCTCGTCATCAATCCACGATCCGCGCTTGCAGAGATGTCGCGCCAGTCGGCCGGGCTGATGCCGGCGGCGCAGATCGTGGAACGGCCCGACATGGAGGGCGCCATCTTCGAAACGCACGCGCCCGAAATCGCGGCGTTGGTCGGGGATTTCCTGGCCGGCTGAAGCCCCGGCCGGTTCGTCAGTGAGCGGCCAGCAGATCGATCACGGCGGCGCGCTCCGCGTCGCTGGCGATGCCGGGGAAGGGCATCCGGTTGCCCGGCACCGTCTTGGCGGGCGCATGCAGGAAGGCGTCGAGCGTCTCGCGTGTCCATATGACGGTGGAGGCCTTCATGGCCGGCGAATAGGGGAAATCGGGAAGGCTCCCCGCCTTCCGCCCGATGAGATGGCCGAGGCTGGGGCCTGCCATGCCGGATGCGGCCGGGGAAAGGCTGTGGCAGGCGCGGCACTTCATGAAGGCGCCGTCGGATGAGGTCTGCGCCGGGCTTCCGGTCGCCGCCAGCGCAGCCAGCAACAGATAGGGTGATCGCCACGTCATTCCACACGCTCCCGCTGCGGACCAGAGTATCGCCGGTTCGGTGCGCGGGTAAGTTGCGAAAAACTCGGTTCGGCAAAGCCATTCGTCATTTGCCTTTTGCAGGGTGCCCCCGGAAGCTGCGGCACCATGATGACGAGGCGATTTCAGCACCCCCTATCCGCTCGTCTCCGCCTCGGCGCGGCGATCTCCCTGGCGCTCGCCGCCGCGGTTCCCGGGCGCGCTGCGGAGCCGATGTCGCTGAACCAGGCCACCGCCATCGCGCGGGAGGCACTGGCCCAGGCGCGGAAGGCGGGTCTGCGTCCGATGAGCGTCGTGGTTCTCGATGCGGACGGCGGTATCCGCGTCGCGCTTCGCGAAGACGGGGTCGGGCGGGGTGCCTTCGAACTGACCGTCTCCAAGGCGCAGACCGCCTACGATTATCGCCTGCCGACGCGCGTGCTGGGTGCGGCCTTTGCCAATGACCCCGGCAAGTCCGTCGCGATGGCGACGGCACGGCAAGGGCATTTCATGATCATCGCGGGTGGTCGCCCGATCTTCGATGCCGAAGGACATATGATCGGCGCGGCTGCTGCCGGTGGCGACAAGCCCGACAATGACGATGCCACGATCCTGGCGGCGATCAGTGCCGTGGGGCTCAAGGGTGAACCGCCAGCCGAAGCGAAGCCTTCGGCGTGGAAATAATGCGCCGGTTCGGCGGGAATCCGGAAGGAACGAGATCATGACGGCAGCACCCTCGGGACTGAAGCCGATCGGTGCGCGGCTCGTGGGTGGGCTCTCGCTGATCTATGGGCTGCTGCTGCTGTGGTGGGCCGTGCCGCTGGTGCTCGCGGCCGGATCGCCGGGCTTTCTGATCATCGGCGCGGCGAGCGTGGTGGCCGGTGTGCTGATGCTGCTGCGACGGGTCTCGGGTGCCATGCTGGCGGTCGTGATCTTCGTCGCAACCATGGCATGGGCAGCCGCGCAGGTCGGCTTTTCCCCTTATCTCCTGCTTCCGCGCATCTGGCCTGGTGCGATCGTCGGCCTGCTGGCCTTGCTGATCTGGGCGCGCCGGGAAGGCGGAGCTTCGGCGCGCGCCGTCGCTGCCGGTGCGCCACTGGTAGCCGCGTCGCTGGCGGCGCTGCTGTTGATCGCCCATCACGGCAGCGGCCCTGCCCTCGCCGAGGCGCAGGATGGCCCGGGTGCCGCGGCCGCCGACGGCGACGCGCAGGAGTGGACCGCATGGGGGCACACTCTCTCGGGCACGCGCTATTCCGCCGCGTCGCAGATCACGCCGGCTAACGTCGACAAGCTCGAGGTGGCCTGGACCTATCGGACGGGCGAAGACCCGATGAAGCCGATCCATCCCTACAATCGCCCCGTCTTCGAGGCGACGCCGCTCAAGGTTGGCAACACGCTCTATCTCTGCACGCCGCGTTCCGCGCTGATCGCGCTCGATGCGGCCAGCGGCAAGGAATTGTGGCGCGTCGATCCGAAGACCGACGTCAAGGAAGCCTTCGTCCTCGCCTGCCGGGGCGTCTCTTATTACGAAGCCCCTACGCCCGTCGCCCAATGCCAGAAGCGTATCCTCTGGGGCACGATGGACGGGCGGATGCTCGCGGTCGACGCGCTCAGCGGCAAGCCCTGCACCGACTTCGGCGACAAGGGCACCGTCGCACTCACCAAGGATATCGGCCCGATCAAGCCGGGCACCTTCGGCGTGACATCGCCGCCGACGATCGTGGACGGCGTGGCGATCACCTCGTCGTTCGTGCTCGACGATCAGTCGGTCGATGTCCCTTCGGGCGTGGTCCGGGGCTATGATGCCGTCACCGGCCGTCAGCTCTGGGCGTGGGATGCCGGCCGGGACGACCCCAACGCCGCGCTCAAGCCGGGCGAGACCTACACGCGCGGGTCGGCCAACGCCTGGGGCGTGTTCAGTGCCGATCGTGCGCTCGGTCTGGTCTATCTCGGCACCGGTATCGCATCGCCGGACTATTTCGGCGGGCAGCGGACGGCGGCGGGAGAGCGCAACTCCAGCGCTCTCGTCGCGCTCGATTTCCGCACCGGCAAGCAGCGCTGGATCTTCCAGGCGATCCACCACGACCTGTTCGACTATGACGTCAACGCGCAGCCGGTGCTGACCGATCTCGACACGCCGAAGGGCAAGGTGCCGGTGGTCATCCAGCCGACCAAGAGCGGCCAGATCTTCGTGCTCGACCGGCGGACCGGCAAGCCCGTGCTGCCGATCGCCGAGCGGCCGGTATCCACCTATGCGGCGCCGGGGGACCATGTCTCGCCGACCCAACCGGTTTCCACCGCCATGCCGTCCTTCGCCGGCCCGCGCTGGACGGAGGCCACGCTGTGGGGCGTCTCCCCGTTCGATCTGATGGCGTGCCAGACGGCGTTCCGCAAATTGCGCTACGACGGCCCGTTCACCGCGCCGTCGCCCGAGGGCAGCCTGCAATCGCCCAGTAACACCGGCGGGTTCGAATGGGGCAGCGTGTCCGTCGACGAGGGGCGCCAGATCCTGCTGGCCAACACCAATTATTTCGGGACGATCGTGACGCTGGTCCCGCGCGCGCAGGTCGTGAAGCTCGAGGCGGCGGGCAAGCATCAATGGACGCCACAGGACGGCACGCCCTTCGGCGATCAGCAGCGGCCGTTCGTGTCGTCGCTGGGCTTCCCCTGCACGCCGCCGCCGTGGGGCCTGATGACCGCCATCAGCCTGCGGACCAAGCAGATCCTGTGGCAGAAGCCGCTCGGCACCACGCGTGACAAGGCGCCGTTCGGTATCGCGCTGCCGCTGGGCATGCCCAACGTCGGCGGATCGCTGGTGACGCGGAGCGGCCTCACCTTCATCGGGGCGGCGCTCGAGAGCGGCGTTCGCGCGTTCGACACGCGCACCGGCAAGACGCTCTGGACGATGCGATTGCCGGCCAGCCCGCAGGCCACGCCGATGACCTACGAGCAGGGTGGTCGCCAATATGTCGTGCTGTCGGTCGGCGGGCATGCGCACATGAAATCGCAGCTCGGCGACTATGTGATGGCATTCGCCCTTCCCGCGGGCAGCAAATGACCGGGAAGGCCGATACCGCGATCGATCGGCGGTCGGTGCTGGCGGGCGTCGCGTCCGCCGGTTTGCTGGGATCGATCAGCGGCATCGCCCACGCGCGGGCTCCCGATAGCAAGGCGTTCGACGTCGTCGTCGTCGGGGGTGGAAGTGCCGGCCTGCCGCTGGCGATCACCGCCGCGACGCGGGGTGCCCGCGTGCTGGTGATCGAAAAGTCCGATCGCCTGGGCGGCACGCTGCACAAGTCGATCTACTGCTCCACTGCGGCGGCCGGAACGTCGTTCCAGAAGGCGGCGGGCATCGTCGATAGTCCGCAGGCGCATTACGAGGATGTGCTGCGGGCTACCGGTACCGTCGCGGACCCCGCGCTGGTGCGCCTCTGGACCGAGAATGGTGCGGCGATGGTCGATTGGCTGGTCGCGCAGGGTGTGAAGTTCCGGTTCCGGGATTCGCGGCCGGTGGCGGCGGGCGCGACCTATCGTGCGCCCCGCATCCAGTTTCCCGTCGGCGGTGGCGCCGCGGTGGTGCAGGCGCTGCAGCCGGCGTTCGACCGCTGGGTGGCGGCGGGGCGGATCGTCGTGCGCTTCGGGGCGCGCGCCGTCGAACTCACGCATGATGGCAAGGGCGCGGTGAACGGCGTCGCCGTGCAGGAGAAGGGGCAGGCCGGGCCCGTCGGCTATGAGGCGCGCAACGTCGTGCTCACGGCGGGGGGCAGCCAGGGCAATCCCATGCTGTACGAGGCGCTGCTCGGCCGTCCGCTGGCCGCCAAGGCATGGACGCCGGAAGATACGGGCGACGGCCTTCTCCTCGGCCTCTCGATGGGCGGCCATCTGCGGGGTGCCGAGCATTATGTGCCGATGTTCGGCATCGTCATGTCCGACGATCTCCAGCCGAGCACCGCCCTCGACGGCACGCTGACAGAGACGATGCTGAATCCGGACGTCAAGGCGCGGGGGGGCTGGGAAATCTGGGTCAATGCCCACGGTGAACGCTTCTTCGCCGAGGATTCAGGCGTGCCGCAGGCGCGGGAGCGCGCCCTGGGAAAGCAGCCCGGCCACCGCTTCTGGACGATCCACGATCAGGCGGCGCTGGATGGCGGCAGCGTCCAGATGGCGATGTGGGACAAGGCGAAATACGTATCGCAGTTCGGCAAGGCGGCGCTGTTCTACAAGGCTGACAATATCGAGCGGCTGGCCTTCGATGCGGGCCTCGACCCCGCCGCCGTGAGGCGGAGCGTCGAGGCCTATAACGCCGCCGTGAAGGCGGGGTCGCCCGATCCGTTCGGCCGCGCGAACCGCGCCGCGCCGATCGAGAAAGGCCCGTTCTACGCGGTGCGCTACCAGGGCTGGCATCTGCTGACCTTTCCGGGCCTCACGGTGGACGGCAGTCTTCGCGTCGTTCGGCGCGATGGCCGGCCGGTGCCCAATCTCTACGCCGCCGGTGAAGTGCTCGGCGCCGCCGCGCTCGGTGCGAGTGCGGACGCGCATGGCAGCATGGGAACGCCGGCGCTGACCTTCGGCAAATTGCTTGGCGAGCGCATCCTGCGTTTTTGATCGGGAGAATGGGCATGACGGGCGGTGACGGAGTGGCACGGCGCGATCTGCTCGCGGGGGCGATGGGGGTGGCGGCCATGACCGGCGCGGCATCCGGCGCCCAGGCGGCGGCGCCCGCGGGCGAGGCCGCCAGGATCATCACGCTTGCCGAGGCGCTGGAGGCGGCCGAGCAGGCCAAGGATCCGGACGCCTGGGCCAGGTTCGTCGCCGAAGATTATACCGAGCTCAACGGCCATTTCGCGATGATCCTGAAGGGCCGCGAGACCGGCCGCCGCATGCAGGATTTCGCGCGCCAGACCCCGCACAAGATCGTCGGCTCGTACCTGTCCAACCCCGATGTCCAGATCTTCGGCGACGTCGCGATCCTGTGCTACGTCTCGCTGCGCGTGGTGTCCGACAGGGAAGGGCGTGTCGATCCCGCCTGCCGCCGCGTGACCCGCATCTACGGTCGCAGCGGAGACGGCTGGACGCTCGCCCACACCCATTTCAGCTCGTTCGACTATGTCTCCACCTACTGAGGCGGGAGCCGAGGCGGCGGCGATCTGGACGCGCTGGCTTGCCGATTTCCAGCGCGACAGCGCGATCGGCATCGATGCCGCGAAGACGCACTTCACCGACGGCTACGTCGAATTTCACGCGATCTTTCCGGCATTGCTGAAGGGCCGAGCGCTGTTCCACGCTTTCGATGGCGCCCGCTATGCCGAGCCGGAGCATCCCGCCAAAGTCGGCGCCAGACCGTCGGCCGGGCCGCGCGAGCAGCTGGCCCGGATGATCGGGGCGTCGGCCGTGCTGGTCGTCACCGCCAGCCAGTCCGCGCGCCTGGAGACCGACGGCACGATTTCCTATCACCTCAACCGGCAGACGTGGGTGCTCGTGCGGCAGGGCGGCCGCTGGCTGATGGCGGCCGGGCACAACAGCCCGCCGGGCGCCGAGAACGGCCCCTATGGCCACAATCAGTTCGCTACAGGGAGCCTTCGCTATGTGGGCGGATGACGCGCGTGCGTGGGGGCGGATGGGGACGCTGGCGCTGGCCTTGCTCTCGCTCGGCGCGGCCCCGCTGCCGCCGGACCCAAAGGTCTACCGGATGTTCGTCGGCCCGGACCGGAAGAGCCATATCGAGCTGATCCACCTGACCCCGAAGCGCATCGGCCTGGGCATCGAGGTCGGCAGCGCCGATCCGCGGGCGAGCGAAGCGCTGATGAAGGCGGGGCCGGTCAACCTCTATCAGGCCGAGGGCGCGACCGTGGATCTGATCGGCGATCCGCCGCGCGCCACGGTCGGCAATTTCCATTGGGCGTCGCGCCGGGCGCTGGTCGTCATCGTTCGCGGCAGGTGGGAGTTCGGCACGACAGACGGCAAGGTCGTGGTGCTGGAGCCGGGGGACTTCCTCCGCGTCGAGGATACGGAGCCGGGGATCGGCCATACCCAGCGCGTCATCGGGCCCGAATGGGGGCTCGAAATGGCCGCGTTCGAGAAGCCCGGCCCATGAAGCCGACCGCCCTGGAGGCGAAGGCGATCGTCGCCGAGTGGGCACGGACGTTCGGCCGCGCTAAGTCGATGCAGGAATGGTATGCCTGCGTCACGCCGAACGCGACCGAGTTCCACCCCATCTATCCGGCGCTGATCGAGGCGCCGATGTTCGAGGGGCTGCAGGGCGCGCGCTTCAGCGAGCCGCCGCGTTCGGCGGGGCCGCGCCTCGTGCTGAACGAGGAAGTCTATCACATCTGGGACGACGTGATCCTTCGCGTCGCGGCCGGCACCACCACGCGCATGGATGCGGACGGCACGATAAGCCACCACCTCAATCGCGAGACGCTGCTGTTCGTGCGGCGGGACGGCAAATGGCTGCTCGCCCACAACCACGTCAGCCCGCCGCCCAACGACTTTCCCTACGGCCACAACCAGTTCGCGCACGGCACGCTCGAATATCGGTCCTGAGCGACCGTCACTCCTCCAGCCGGGGCGCGACGAACGAGGTCATGCCGTCCTCGACGAGGACGGTGCTGCCGTTGATGCCGTTGGCGAGTGGCGATGCGAGGAAGACGATCACATTGCCCACGTCGTCGGCCTGCAGCAGCTCGCCACGGACGTGGGTGGCGACATTGCCGTGGAGCATCGTGATGTCCTTCCCGGCGGCGGCGAGGGCGTCGCGGACCATCGGTGTGTCGATCACGCCGGGCGCGACGCCGACGACGCGGATGCCGTGCGGCCCCAGTTCGACGGCGGCGGACTGCGTCATCAGCCGCACGGCGCCCTTGGCGGCGACGTACGGAAGCTGCCGCTTCCCCGCGAGGAAGCCGAGGCAGGAGGTGACGTTGATGATCACGCCCGCCGTGCCCGCGTTTCGCATCGCCCGGGCAGCATAGAACAGGCCGTAATAGACGCCGTGCTGATCGACGCGGACGACCTTTTCATACTCCTCCGGGGTGGTATCGAAGAAGGGCTTGGCGAAAAACATGCCGGCGTTGTTGCACATGACGTCCAGCCGCCCGCCCCACGACACGGCCCGTTCGACAAGCGCCTCGACGTCGCCGCGCTCGCCCACGTCGGCCCGCACGAACAGCGCATCGCCACCTGCCCGCTCGATCAGGGAGACGGTCTCGCGGCCGGTCTCCTCGCGCAGATCTGAAACGACCACCCGCGCGCCTGCGGCCGCGGCGCACAGGGCGGCCGAGCGGCCGATGCCGGCGCCCCCTCCGGTCACGATCATCACCTTGTCGTCCAGGCTCCGCGTCATGGGCACTGCTCCTTCTTCGGACCGTCTAGGAGGAAGCGAGGGGATCAGGCGAGCCCGGCCGCGGGGTCTATGACAAAAAGCTATGGGGGCCGACCTCTTGCTTGGCTTCGCACCCCGCCGCCGAAACTCCATGAACAGGGTCTCGGCCAACAAGCGTGGATGGAGCGGACGATGCGATCGATGACGTTGGCGATCCTCCTCGCGAACCTGCCGCTCCTGTCCCCGGTTCTGGCCGCGCCTGCGCCCGCCGGAGAGCGATCGAGCGTTTCGCGGAGCGGTCCGCTGCTCGATAGCCTGATCACGCTCAACCGCGCCTATATCGCCGCCGCCAGGGCGGGTGACGTGGCCACGATGCAGTCGATGGTGACCGACGATTATGTCGGCGTGGATCCCTACTATGCCTACATGCTGGTCGGCCCGGGCGCGGTCGCTGCGGAGCAGAAGGCGTGGGCCGCCTATTTCAAGCCGGCCAGCGGGGACGAGGTGTTCTACCGCAAGGAGAGCGATCCCGTCGTCAAGGATCTCGGCGATGTGGCGATCCTCATCTATGTCGAGCTGGAAGCGGTGAAGACGCGGGGGGACCGCGTTCGTGGCGGGCGGGCGGGCAAATGCAGCTTCGTCTACCGCAAGACGCCGACCGGCTGGAAGCTCGCCAACAGCATCATCACCGAACAACCCTGGCCCGACAGGATGATCGCAGGGAGCCGCAAATGAGCCGTTGGTCTTCCTTCTACCTGGCGATGCCGCTGCTGGCGGCGCTGCTACCCACGGCCTCGATCGGGGCTCCTCCCGCACCCGTGGACAAGGCGCCCGTGGACAAGGCGGTGGTGATGCAGGAACTGCTCGCCCAGATCCACAAGCTCGGCACGGATGCGCGCAGTGCCGACCCCGCGGAATATGCCAAGCTGCTGGCGACCGATTATACCGAATTCGATCCTTATTATGCCTTCATGCTGGATCTCCCCCGCGAGGAGATCGTCCGCCTGCAGCAGGTGTGGGACAAATATGACAAGCTTCCGCCGATGCAGCGCGCGGCCAAGACCACCCAGCTTCAGGTCTACGGCAACGTCGCGATCCTGACGACGACCTCCTATCACGAGGGGCAGGCGATACCCGCCGGACCGATGAGCAACGCGCGTTCGATGATCATCTACGTCAAGCAGAACGGCCAGTGGATCCTCACCCACTGCCATGACGGGCGCGTGGCGGGCCCCGACGGCATTCCCGTCGAGTGATCTTCGAGCCGAGGTTCAGGAGTAAAGCATGAGTGATGTCCGCGATTTCATGATCGACGGCCCCGTCGGGCCGCTTTCGGTGCGCACGAAGGGAATGGCGGCCGCGCCCTCGCAGATCGTCATCATGGTGCAAGGATCGAATCTCACCGGGCAATCGATGTTCGATTTCTCGTTCGACGGTGGCGAGCGCTATTCCGTGATGGACGAGATCGTGGCGATGGGGTTCGGCGCGGTCACCTTCGCGGTGCGCGGCTATGGCGCTTCGACGCCGCCCGAAGACCCCTTCACCGTCACGACCGAGGCGGCGATGGAGGATCTCGATGCCGTCATGACCTGGGCCGCGGGCGAAGGCTATGCGCGGCCGCACATCCTCGCCTTCTCCTGGGGCGGGCGCATCGCCGGGCGGCTGGCCGAGGGCAATGCCGATCGGATCGGCCGCCTGATCCTCTATGATCCCGCCCGTGGTGGCGGACAGGTCATCCTGCCGGCGCCGACCGATGCGTGGTTCGCGAACAGCCCGCAATTCTACATGGAAAAGTTCGAGCCCGAGTTCACCGACGTGGCGCTCCGTGAAGCGCTCTCCGCACATGTGCTGGCCCACGATTCGCGCGCGCCCAACGGCATCCGGCTGGAGAACGCCAGCCCGGTCACGCCGATCGA
>Ga0164294_10001016_pt1 | contig 26524 bp, 23 predicted proteins | sample GEODES005metaG_FD_111479 | JGI IMG/M metagenome (GOLD analysis project Ga0164294, IMG submission 111479) | Oligotrophic lake water microbial communities from Sparkling Lake, Wisconsin, USA - GEODES005 metaG | ecosystem: Environmental > Aquatic > Freshwater > Lake | place: USA: Sparkling Lake...
CGGAGACCGAGATGTGGGCCTCGGTGAGGATTCGGGCGTACCCGGCCGGAGCGGCCACGGCGAGCTTGACCCCCGCCCAGGGCGACAGCCCACACACCACCGCCACGATCACCACGGGGAAGACCACCCGCATGCCGAAGACGGCGATCAGGATGCCCCAGGTGAGGAAGCGCTGGCGCCAGACCTCGTCCATGTCGGCCAGCACGGTGGCGTTGACCACGGCGTTGTCGAAGGAGAGGCTTACCTCCAGCACGCCCAGGATCGTGACGATGAACAGCGCCGAGGCCACGGCCTGGGCGCTCTGACCCGCCTCCCAGCCCACAAAGGCCGCGGCGAAGAGCCCCAGCACGGTGAAGAGGATGCTGCCACCAAAGTACTTCATCATGGTCCACTCCCGCCTGCGCCGGCCGCCCGGACGGCCCGGCCATGTATCGCGAGGGCGGCGGCCCGCCCGTGGGGCCATTCCGCCGCTCTTCAATCATTCGGATTTTCCGAATCCTTCTCTCAGCTTCTTGGCGGTGTCGAGGCCCAGGGTGAAGACGGTGGCTGAGCCCTGGGTGCGCACGAAGATGCGCTCCTGGCCGCGTTCATCACGGGTGCGCTGGCCGAATTCCACGCCGGTGGTGCGCCCGTCGAGGAAGCGCAGGTCGATGCGCCAGGCCGGCGGCTCCAGGCCCGCCTGCGCCGGCGTCGCGGGCGCCACCTCCAGCCCCTTGAGGCCGGCCAGGGTGTTGACCGTGAAGAAGATGAGGCGAATGTCCAGATCGATGTTGGGCGGCTGGAGCACACCCCAGAGGTTGTTGCTCAGATCCTGCTGCAAGATCACCGCCTCGCCGCCCTCCACGAGGGTGACGGTGTCGACATCCTTGCGGGCAAATGCGAGCAGGGTGCGATCGCGCAGGTCGTCGCGCCCGCGCAGCAGCTTGTCCATCTGGGCCTTGGAGACCCGGTAGACGCTGCCGCCGGTGCCCACCCGCACGAAGGCCGCCCCCTCGATCTCCCGGGCGCCCACCACGAGTTGGCGGGTGGTGCCGTCGGCGAGGGCCACCTCGATGCTGCCGCGCGGGCTGGCGAAGCCGCCGTCGAAGTCGGCCGCCAGCATGTCGCCGGCCCGCATGCGGCCCAGGGTGTCGACGATCGCGTTGAGGGCTGCCTGATCGAGGGCCCAGCCCGGATCGGGCTCCATCGCCCAGGTGCCCGGCGTCTCCTTGCCGTCCACCCCGGTCTCCGGGCTGCGCACCAGCACCACCGGCGTCTGCCCGGCGATCGCCACGGTGAGCCCGGTGGCGCCGTTGGGCTCGAAGTCCATCAGCACATGGTTGCGCCACTCGGCCGCCGTGCGGGCATAGCGAAAGCGCCCGCCGAGGCGGGCCCGGTAGATGGCGTCGTCGCCGGAGATGCGCACAAAGGAAGAGCCGCCGGGCCCATCGTTGCCGATGGTAAAGGAGACCACAGGCTGGTCGCCCTGCTCGAAGAGCTCGACCACAATGCCGTTGCCGGCGTCGAGGCCGTACTCTTCAAGGTTCTTCTGGTCGACGCGCACATCGACCGGCGCGGCCTTGCGGAAATTGTTGAGCAGGCTGCGCACCGCCACCTGATCGGCGTCGCCCTCGATCGGCGCGCTCAGCTTCCAGCGCCCCTCTCCGTCGAGGGCGCCCTTGATGCCTTCGCCGATGACGCGCTGCAGCACGATCTTCTCAATTGCGCTCGACAGCTCGATGCGGCTCACCGACTCACGCGGCACCGCGGCGATCGCCGGGAGCTGCTCGACGATCCGCTCGCCCGTGCCGCGATCGAGGAGGTTGAGGCCGAGGAGCAGCAGGGCCACAAAGGCCAGGAAGAGGGTCTTGGAGGTCGGTCTCATGGGGCCCCCGGGGTCGACGCGGCGGCGGCCGGGGCCGCCGGCGGGCGGCGCGACCACCAGCGCAGCAGGCCGAAGATCAGCAGCAGCAGCGATCCACCGAGGAGGTTGCCCAACTTGATGAGCCGCGCCCGCTCGGGCTCCACCGGCTCGATGGCCGGCAGGGAGATGTTCTTGCTGCGAATGGCGATCAGCGACTCGTCCTGCACCAGCCAGTCGGTGAGGTTGAGGATGGTGGCGATGTTGTTGGCCACAAAGTCGGCCGAGCCGGCCACCACGAGGCGGGTGGGGGCGCTCTCGCGCAGGCGGCCGGCCGCGTCTTCGACATCGCCGGTGGCGGCGGCGCCCTCGACCGGGCGCGGGGCCTCCTTGGTGGCGAAGAAGGAGGTCCAGGTGCCGGCGAGGCTGACCATCACCGGAAAGCTGCCGCGCTGCTCGCCGGGGGCCACCATCTTGTAGGCGGTAGGATCGATGGTGCCGATGCCCTTGATCGAGCCTGAGGCCTCGGAGGTGGCGACCAGGGTGGTGGCAGACAGCTCGCTCGGCAGCGGGTCCACCACGGTGAGCGAGCTGGTGAAGGGAAAAAGCATGTTGTCGATGCCGCGCACCACCGGGCTCTGCGGATCAAGCTTGGTGGCCCGCGGGATCAGCGGGTAGTCCACCGCCATCTGCACCACGTACTTGCCCTGCCGCACCGGAAAGCGCATCGAGCCGTTGCGGGCGCGGTCGACGACGATGTCGCGGTTGACCTTGACGCCGTAGTGGCCGAGGAGGGCGTCGAGGTTGTGGTAGACGTTCTGGGGCCGCAGGGTGCGCAGATCGGGGCGGGTGTTGGAGACAAAGACCGCCAGGGCGCCGCCGCGCATCAGGTACTGATCGAGCTGGTAGAGGCTGCGCTCATCGAGCGGGCGCTGGGGCCCTACGACATAGAGAGCGTCGACGTCTTCGGGGATCATGCCCACGCCGCCGAGGGAGACCTGCCGGATGCCGAAGTCCTCGCCCAGTCGGTTGCGGATGGTCTCCAGGGGCCCCTGCCCGTTGATCAGCTCGGGCTCGCCGTGGCCGACGGCCCAGCCGATGACCTTGCGCTCTTCTTTGGTGGTGAGGGCCTTGATCCCCCGCGCGAGGTCGTACTCCAGGGTGGCCAGATCGGTCAGGGCCGGCAGGACCTCCTGGCGATCTCCGTACACCATCACCAGACCCATGAAGACCTGCTTCATCTCGGTGACGTTGGCGCTCTGGTAGCGGTACTGAATCGGCTGGATGCCAAAGCCGGCCGCCTCGTCGGAGAGCTCCTTCACGTTGGTGGGATCGACCAGCTCGATGCTCATCAGGCCCTTGCTGTAGGCCCGGAGGTCTTCGAGCTTGTCCACCACGGTCTGTTCATGGTTGTTGTAGGGCGCCTGCAGCCCGCGGGTGAAGTAGACCTTGACCACAAGCGGCTTGTCGAGCTGGTACACCAGCGCTCGGGTCGCCAGCTCCAGGCTGTAGATCCGTTGACCGGTCAGATCGACCCGAAAGAAGGAGCCGGCGGCCCACAGGTTGGCCAGCACCACGATGATCAGCACCAGCACGAGCTGGACGTGGCTGTTGTAGAAGAGGTTGCGCCGCTTGTCCATCAGGCCAGCCTCCGCCGCTCGAGCGCGAAGACGGCCACATGCAAGGAGAGCGCCACCACCGAGCCGTAGTAGATGACGTCGCGTGAGTCGATGACCCCGCGGGCCAGGTTGTTGAAGTGGTACTCAAAGCTCATGTACTGCACCACCGGCAGCAGGGCGTCGGGCACCTGGTGCAGGGCGTAGCCCACGGCGAAGGGGATCACGCAGCCCACCAGCGACATCAGGAAGGCGACCACCTGGTTGCTCGTCAGCGCCGAGGCCGCTGTGCCGATCGCCGAGAAGGCCGCCCCCAGCAAGAAGAGCCCCACATAGCCGCCGATCACCGGCCCCAGGTCGATGGCCCCCAACTGCCCCATGGTGATCGGGTAGGTCACCGTGAAGGCCAGGGCCACCGTCATCAGGGTCAAGGCCGCCAGGAACTTGCCCAGCACCATCTCGGCCTCGGAGACCGGCAGGGTCACCAGCAGCTCCAGCGAGCCCGAGCGCTTCTCTTCGGCGAAGAGGCGCATGGTCACCGCCGGGATCAGCAGCAGGTAGAAGACCGCGCACCAGAAGAAGACGGTGCGCACCGACGCGATGCCGTCGGCCAGGATGTCTTGGAAGTAGAGCGAGAAGCCGCCGACGAGCCCTAAGAAGGCTGGCACCACGATGTAGGCCAACGGGCTGTCGAAGTAGCTGCCCAGCTCGCGCTGGAAGATGGCGAAGATGTTTCGCATGGCGGAGTTACCCTAGCCAGTGTGCCCCCCCGCTTCAAGCCGCCCGGCTGACCCTCAACGGGCCACAGCCGCCTGCTCCGGGACGATAGGCCCGGCGTCATAGCGCGCTCGGGCCCGTGCGCCCTCCCAATCCAGCGGTGCGCTGGTACGCGGGCGCAAGGTCAGCTTCGCCGTCTCGAAGAAGCCCTCGATCGTGCGGAACATCATGCTGGTGTCGATCCAGCAGGCCCGCATGCAGCCTTCGCAGCTCGCCGCCTCCATCTTGCGCTTGTCTTCGTACTCGGCCGAGCCGAAGTAGCTCTCAAAGTTGGGGTCGAGGAAGGAGAGGTGCTGCTGCACGGTGCGGTGGCAGACGGTGAACTGACCGTTGGGGGCCACCGAGAAGTAGAGCTTGCCGGCGTCGCAGCCCTCGGCCGGGAAGCGGCCGGTCTTCAAGTACAGGCGGCTCGCCTCGAGGTAGGGCGTGCTGTTGAGGATCGGCATGCCCTCGGCCTTCATGGCGACGAGCGTGTCGTAGGCTTTGTCGATGCGAGCCCGGGCGCCGTGCTCGTCGCCGCCGACCCCCATCTCGGGCCGGTAGCGGATGAAGCGGGCCTCCCAGTTGCGCACGCCGTCCTTGGCGTCGGCCAGCAGCTCCACCGGCAGGAAGCTGATCGCGAAGCCGATGTCGCGGGCGAAGCGCACCATGTCGGGCAGCTCTTCGAGGTTGAGGTTGCTCACCACGCAGTTGATGGTGGGCATGGCCCCGCGCACGCCGGCGAGGCGCTGGCCGATGTGGGTCATCGTGCCCACCGCGGCGTCCCAGGCCCCTTCGACCTCGCAGATGTAGTCGAAGCGCGCCGGAAAGAGGCTGTCGAGGCTGATTGAGAAGTTCTTGACCCCCGCGTCGATGCAGGCGTCGACCCGGTCGAGGTACTTGCGGCCCTGCACCACGTTGCGGCCGTTGCCTTCGGGGATGCCGTTGGTGAGCACGCGGGTGTTGAGGCCGTGATCGACGAAGATCTTGGCGGCGGCCTCGAGGTTCTTGCTGGCGAAGGGCTCGCCGCCGCCGATCGAGAGCTGCACCACGCCGAGGCGCTTCATGCGGCCGGCCATCAGCGTGATGTCGTCGAGGCCGAGCTCCTCCTTCTCGTTGCCGTAGCGCCAGATGCCGCACATCTTGCAGGTCAGGTTGCAGCGATGGGTGATGCCCCAGTGCGCGTAGACCGGCACGTCGCGGGTGAGGGCGGCGAGCCCGATTCGGGCGTAGTTGCGGACATTCAGGTTCATGGCAGTCCTCGGCATCGGAAGCATACCCCGGTCTAGGCGCTCGTCTCCATCACCGCGGCTCGGACGGCCTCAATCATGTGGTTGAGGTCCTTGCTGCGCAGGTTCGGGTGCACCGGGATGTGCACACACTCCGCATGAATCGCCCGTGCATTGGGGCAGTCGGCGGCGAACTCGGCGAAGATCGGGTTGCTGGAGCAGTCGCTCATGTAGCCGATCGTGGTGTCGACCCCGCGCTTGCGCAGGGCCGCCATCAGGGCGTCGCGGCGGGGGTGGTGGCAGACGAAGCTCATGTAAATGGGCTCGCTGCCGGGCGGGTAGGTGGGCACGGTGAGCCCTGGAACGTGGGCGAGGCCCTCGTCGAGGCGCCGGCCGTTGCGCACGCGGGCGCCGTTGAGCTCGTCGATGCGCTCGATCTGCTTCATGCCCACCGCGGCCTGCACGGCCAGGGCCTTGCCCTGCTCGGTGTAGGACTTGGGGATGCTGGTGTAGCGCACCTCGGGCTCGCCAAAGCGCTCGTGGATGGGGTCTTTGCCGAGCTTGTTGCCGAGCACCACCGCGGGGTGCACGGTCGCCCAATAGACCCAGCGGTGGGTGGCCACCCACATCGCGAGCCCCGTCAGGGCCTCTTTGGTGGACTTCTCTTTGGGCGTGTAGCCGCCGTCGCGGATGGCGGCCCGGGCGTGCTCGGCCACCACGTCGCTCTCGGTGGTGAGCATGGCACCCGAGAGGGTGGTGATGTTCTTGGTGAGGCCGAAGGTGTAGTAGGCGTGGTCGCCGAGGTGGCCCACCCGCTTGCCCTTGTAGCGGGCGCCCGTGGACTGGGCGCAGTCTTCGATGACGGCGATGCCATGCTCCTTGGCGATGGCGTTGATGGCGTCCATGTCGCAGGGGGTGCCGTACAGGTGGGTGGGCACCACCACCTTGGTGCGGGGCGTGATCGCCCGCCGGAAGGCCTCGGGGTCGAGGACATGCGTGGTGCGCCCCACATCGGCGAAGACCACCTTGGCGCCGGTGAGCGGGATCATGCTCGGCACGGCGAAGTAGGTGAGCGCCGGCACGATGACCTCGTCGCCTGGGCCCAGGCCAAGGCCCGAGAGCAGCAGGTAGAAGGCGAAGCGCGCCGAGGGCACCATCACCGCATGGCGGGCCCCGATGTACTGGGCGAATTCCTTCTCAAACTTCCCCACCATCTCGTCGTGGGGCCCATCCTGGAGGAGATGGCGCGCCGAGATCAGCGCCTCGGTGGGGCTGAAGGAGGGGCTGAAGCGGGGGATGCGACCAAAGGCCATCGGCGACTCCGACATAGGCTGAGACGGCCGGTCCCTACCCCGCTGCGCTGTGCTGTCGCCACCGCACAGGTTGACTCAAGAGGCGCAAGACGGGTCCGAAGGCCTTCCAGAGGTCTGCAGGTCGATGGCAACGCTCATGCCTGAGGTGTCTCGGGTCGCCGCAAAGATGGACCCCGTTCAACGCGGGCTCACCTCGCTCTTTGTCGTGGCGCCGCTCCTGGGTCTCTTCGATCCGGTGTCGCAGCAGCTCGTCCACAGCTACGCGGGCCCCCTCCTCTTGGGCCTGATCCACACCATCGTCGCGTTTTACCTCTCCGGCCTCGACGACACCTACTGCTGGCGGGGCCTCGCCTTCGCCGGGCTCGGCCTTGTGGTCGAGATCCTGGCGCTCTTCTCCAGCGGCGGGATCGGCCCCTGCGGCCTTTGGGCCTTGCCCATCGGATTGGGGTTCATGGGCGCCGCCCTCTTCCACGGTCAGGGCTCGGTGAAGGCGCAGGTCGGCCTGCTGGCCTTGACCCTCCTGAGCGGCGCCATGCTGGCGGTGATGGACCTCCCCGCGCCGGCCACCGTGGCGGCTCCCACGGCAGCCCTCGTCTTTGTGGTGGGCTTCGCCAGCCTCGCGATCATTCGGGCCTCCGAGCAGGCCGCCGCCGACGCCGTCGAGGCACTCGCCCAGGGTCGGGCCGCCATCAACCCAGACACCGATCATCGCGCCGAGCGGCACCACGCCGTGCTCTATGCCCGCCTCACCGATGTGCGGGGCGTTGGCTACTTCATCGTTCGGCGAGACGGCACCGTCGCCGACCCCAGCCCCAACCTGGCCGCCGTGATCGCCGGCTGGCCCGAAGCCAGCGCCTTCTGGCAGCAGCTCAACGAGGCCGCCGGCCTGCCGACCCTTTGGTTGGGAGACGGGCCCTCGGTGCGCCGAAACGTGCTCCTCGTCGACCCGCTGGGCGCCCTGCGCAATTTCTCGATCACCCAGTCGGTGCTGCCGGCCCACACGGTCGGCGAGCGACGCGCCGGGCGCCTGATCAGCGTCAAGGACGAGACCGAGCGGCGCGCCCGCGAGCGCATGCTCACCGAGTCCAGCGCCCGGCTGGAGGCCGCCCTGCGCGAGGCCCAGGCCGCCAGCGACGCCAAGACCGCCCTGCTGGCCGGCGTCAGCCACGAGCTGCGCACCCCCTTGTTTACGATCCTCGGCTACGCCGAGCTGGTGCAGGAGACCGCCGAGGACAACGGCTACACCGCCATCACCACCGAGCTGGGCCACATTCGCGAGGCCGGCAAGCAGCTCCGCCAGCGCATCGGCGATCTGCTTGACCTCACCGAGATCGAGAGCGGCACCGTCAAGTTCACGCCGCGCAACATCCAGCTCCACGAGGTGGTGCGCGAGGCCATCGAGTCGGTCGATCCGCAGATCAAGCGGCACCAGGCGACCCTCCGCCTCGACGTTGAGGGCCTGCCGGCGCGCATCGTGGGCGATCGGCTGCGCATCCGGCAGATCCTCGTTCACCTGCTCAGCAACGCCGCGAAGTTTGCGCCGGGGGGGCAGATTCAGGTCCAGTACGAGGTGGCCGCCCCCACCCCCGAGCGGCCCGCCACGCTGCTGGTGCGGGTCATCGACAATGGCATGGGCATCCCCGCGGCCGAGCTGCCGCACATCTTCGAGGACTTCTACCAGAGCCGACGAGACGCCCGCCACCGCCCCGAAGGTGCGGGCCTGGGCTTGACCATCAGCCGCCGCCTGGCCCGGGCGATGGGCGGCGACATCACCGTGGTAAGCGCGCAGGGCTCCGGCTCCACCTTCACCCTGCACCTGCCCCTGGGCCCCACGTCCTGATTGCCGGCCGGCGCGCCGTCGTTAGAGGGGGCGCCATCGGAGACACCGTGGCCATCCTGGACATCCTCGAAGCCCCGCACCCCATCCTCAGCAAGAAGGCCCGCCCGGTCGAGCACGCCGAGTTCGGCCCCGACCTCGCCCGGCGCCTCGCCGACATGGCCGAGACCATGTACGCCGCACCCGGCGTCGGACTCGCCGCCCCCCAGGTGGGCGACAGCCGGCGGGTCCTCGTCGCCGACCCCGGCTTTGAGGGCGAAGACGGCGAGACCCAAAAGGGCAAAGACCTCATCTTCATGGTCAACCCGGTGATCGTGGAGAGCGGGCCGGAGACCCTGACCTGGGAGGAGAGCTGCCTGTCGGTGCCGGAGTTCTACCAGGACATCAAGCGCAAGAAGCGCATCACCGTGCGCTTTCAAGACGCCACGGGGGCCGTGCACCAGCGCGTCTTTGAGGACTTCCCCGCCATCGTGATCCAGCACGAGATGGACCACCTCGACGGCACCACCCTGTTGGAGCACAGCAGCGGGTTCAAGCGCAGCCGCTACCTCACCAAGAAGAAGAAGCGCGCCCAGCGCGGCTCCGCTTCGGCCGATCTCTAAGGCCCCATGCGCATCATCTTCATGGGCACCCCCGACTTTGCGGTGCCCACCCTGGACGTCCTGGTGGCAGGCGGCCACGAGATCCTCGCTGTGGTGGCCCAGCCCGACAAGCCCGCCGGCCGGGGCAATCACATGCAGAGCCCGCCCACCATCGAGCGGGCCCGCGCCCTCGGCCTGCCCACCCGTCAGCCCAAGGCCCTGCGCTCCGGCCCCTTCCCAGCCTGGTTCACCAGCGCCGATGCCGACGTGGCCGTCGTCGTCGCCTATGGTCGCATCCTGCCCCTGGCGCTGCTCCAGGCCCCCCGGCGCGGCTGCCTCAACGTCCACGCCAGCCTCCTGCCCAAGCTGCGCGGCGCCGCCCCCATCCAGTGGAGCGTGATCCGCGGCGAGGCCCAAACGGGCGTCACCATCATGCAGATGGACGAGGGTCTCGACACCGGCGCCATGCTCGCCACCGCGGCCACCCCCATCGGCCCCGACGAGACCAGCGCCGAGCTCTGGGCCCGCCTCTCGCAGTCCGGCGCCCGCCTCCTCGTCGAGACCCTCGATCGCCTCGACACGATCGCACCCATCGCCCAGGACCACGCCGCCGCCACCTTGGCCCCGCCGCTCACCAAAGAGACCGGCCGCATCGACTGGTGCCAGCCCGCCCAACGCATTCACGATCTTGTGCGCGGCACGATCCCCTGGCCCGGCGCCACCACCGCCCTGCGCGGCCAGCCCCTCAAGATCCACCAGACCCGGATCAGCGCCGGCCAGGGCGAGCCCGGTCAGGTGCTGGTGGCCGGCAAGCAGGTGATCGTCGCCACCGGCGACGGCGCCATCGAGCTTCTGCGCGTGCAGCTCCCCGGAAAGGGCGTGCAGCCCGCCGCTGCGGCCCTCGTCAACGGTGCCCGGCTGACCGTCGGCGAGCGGCTGGGCGAGGGTTAAGCGCCGCTCCTTTCGGAGCACCGCCATGGCCCTCGTCGCCCCCAGCATCCTCTCCGCCGACTTCGCCCGCCTCGGCGCCGAGCTTGACAGCGTCAGCAGCGCCGACTGGGTCCACGTCGACGTGATGGACGGCCGCTTTGTGCCCAACATCACCATCGGCCCCCTCGTGGTCGCCGCCTGCAAGCGGGCCACCCGCCTGCCGCTCGACGTCCACCTGATGATCGTCGAGCCCGAGCGCTACATCGCCGACTTCCGCAAGGCCGGCGCCGACATCGTCACGGTCCACGCCGAGGCCAGCCCCCACCTCGACCGCACCCTGGCCGCCATCCGCGAGCTCGGAGCCAAGGCCGGCGTGGCCTTGAACCCGCACACCCCCGAAGATCAGCTCGACTACGTGCTGGAGGTCACCGACCTCGTCCTCCTGATGACGGTGAACCCGGGCTTTGGCGGCCAGTCCCTCATCGACCGCGTCTTCCCCAAGATCGAGCGCGTCCGCGAGCGCATCGAGAAGCTCGGCCTGCCCACCCTCATCGAGGTGGACGGCGGCGTGAAGCCCGAGAACGCCTGGCGCTTCGTCGGCGCCGGGGCGCATGTTCTGGTGGCCGGCTCCGCGGTCTTTGGCGAGCGCGACCGGGCCACGGCGATCCACCAGATCCGCGAGGCGGAGCCGCCCACCGAGGTCCGCGGGGGAATTCGTCGGTAGGCGCTTGACGCTGCCGAGATGGCCGCATAGAAGAGCGGCGCCGTCGGGGAGTAGCGCAGCCTGGTAGCGCACCTGGTTCGGGACCAGGGGGTCGCAGGTTCGAATCCTGTCTCCCCGACCATCTTCCAAAGGCGCCGACCCTCTAAGGTCGGCGTTTTTGCGTTGGGCCCTCCCGCTCCATGACCCTCGAAGCCGCCGTCCACGCCGCCTGGGAGGCTGTCCAAGCCGCTGAGGCCCAGGGCCGCCGCGACCTCGCCCTGGCGCGCCTCGACGCCCTCATCGTCGCCCTCGGCGCTCTCTCCCCGGCGGCCCGGCTACGCTGGTGCCTCGATCACGCGCCCCGCCCCCGCGCGGGCGGCCCGGTGGTGCGGGCGCCCCTGCGCGATCGCGTGATCATCCCCACCCTTGTCGAGGGCGTCCTGGCCCAGGCCCCCGGCTGCGCGCGTGCTGGCCCGGCAAGACCTCTACGCGGTGCAGCGTCGCGCGCCGGCCGGCAACCCGCTCCTTCGCCTGCCGCCCGACCTGCGCCACCCCGAGGGCCTGCTCCGCGCGGCCCTTCGCCTCGATCCCAGTGACGAAGCGGCGCGGGAGGACCTCTGCGCACAGGTGGCATCCTGGCTGCGAAGTTGTCTGCACGGGCTCCCCACGGGGCTGCTGTACGGCGTTGATGGCGCAACCTGGGGCCAGATGGACGAGCTCGACGAGGCCCTCGCCACGCTCATCGTCCATGCCACCACGCCGGAGTTGGTCGACCGGTATGCCGCGCTCCGGGCACACTGCGAGCGCCATCTGCCGGCCTACCGGGCCTATTTGGAGTGCCTGCCGGTGGACGGGGGCTATCCGGCATTTCTGGGGGTGTGGGTGGGGCCGGGCTCTGGGATGAACGGTGATTGACCGGGCAGCGAGAGGTCGCGGCCGACGGCTCCCTGTCGAGCCCTATCCTTACGCATTCTGTTTGAGGGCGGGCCTCCCAATCTGCGCTGTTGGCCGTCGATCGGGCAGGCGTGCAGCGGATCGTAGCATTGTGGAATGCACGCATGTCAGAGGGGCCAGGAGCCCCGCCTGGCACCTTTTCGGGGGCGAGCGACAAACAAAGACGGCCAAGATCGCTGGCTCGCTGAGCCCCATGCGCGAAAACTGAACTGATTCAGTTTTTCAGTCCACCTGACATCCTGACGCCAACAGGGCGACGGACACACCTCTCGGCCTGTGTGGGGCCATCGTGGGTCAGCGCTGATTCCAGTCCAGGACTTTGGTCGCCGGGCACGACCAAGACAGACTGGGAGGTTTGCTATTTTATAGCGGAGTCCACAGTGCGCATCAGGCTCAGGGAAAATCGTTGGGAGGGGGTATGAACGACTCCAACGGAAAGGTCTTAGGCATCCACTGTCCGGACAAACCAAACAACAGTCAAACGCCCTAAAATCATCAGTCGGAGCCGAGCATCTTGACGCCCTCCCACCCGGGTGCAGGAGGACTGGCTGCCTGACTTCAACGAGCGTCCTGTCCGATCCGGGGAGGAATCGCCCCTTCTATGAGCGCGGGACCGAATGGTCGACGGAGAGTCGCTTGGTACGGCAGGGCGTCTCACGCCGCCCAGGAGCCCAACCGCTCCTGGCGGTTCACGCCGAAAACCCGATGTGTCATCTCACACTATTGACCAGATTGTAGCACAATGTACACATCAAGTTCTCAATACTGAAACAATCTCGCACCGGCGCAGGAAGCTCCGGTTGGATCCCCAGCCCAGCCCCCCCGGAGCACGCACCGATCGATAACGTCAACGCGGTCGCGCAGAGCCCCACCCGCCCACCATCGCGGCCGCGATGCCGCAGCACCGAGAAACTTTTTTTGTGCTTCGTTGCAGGAGTTCGGAGCGCATGGATAGTCAGCGGCGGGCTGGTGCCCTCCGGCGCACGCTCCCCCAAATCGGCGAGGGGGGCGGAGCGACGGGCCTCCGGCGGCCCGCGGGCCGCATCACAGCGACGGAGCTCCTGCTATGGCTGAACATCACTTTACCTGGCTCACCCAGGGTGAATTCCACATGTTGATCGAGGTGGGCGGCGCCTTTCGGGGCATGCACGTCCTCAATCAAAACCCCGGCAACAACGCGGACCTGATCCGCCACAGTGGAGCCGGCAACCGGGTCCGCTTCACCTACACCGAAGAAGGCCACCGGATGTACGTGGAGGTCGGCGGCTCGTGGAAGGGCCTGCATGTGTCGGGGGGCGACCCGGGCGAAGATGTCAAGCTCATCCGCTACGAGGGCGACGGCCACCTGGTGCGCCCGGTGCGCAATCAGAATGGCACCTGGAAGCTGCTCATCAAGGTGGGCGAAGAGTGGAAGGGCCTGCATGTCCACCAGCAGAACGGCAACGACCGCACCAGCCTCGTCCGTCACAGCGGCGACGGCAATGACATCGTGCTGTCCAAGGCCACCATCGTCGGCAAGGTGATTGAGGAGGGCTATCTCCTCATCGATGTCGGCGGCGAGTGGAAGGGCCTCCATGTCCTCAACCAGAACGACGCCAATGGCGCTGCCCTGATCCGCGGCCGCGGCGTGGGCAATCGCCTCCGTATCGCCGAGTCTCCCGAGGGTGATGTCCTGGAGATCAAGGTCGGTGAGACGAGCTGGAAGCCGATGCATGTGCAGGGGCAGTCCTCGGCCGACAATGCCGGCCTCTGCCGCCACGATGGGCAGGGCAATCCCGTGCGCTTCGAAGGCGTGATGGGCGGCACCGGCCACCTGCTCGTTCAGTCCCCGGTGGGCGCCACCGAGTGGAAGGGTGTCCATGTCCGCTCGCAGGACAGCGGCGACACGGCCCCGCTCATCCGCCACAGCGGCAATGGCAATGGCTTCCTCTTCCTCGACACCCCCCGCAAGATCGCGCCCAAGACGGTCGCCCCCCCGGTCGAAGAGGCCGCCGCGCCCGCCGCTCCGGTGGAGCCCGATGATCTGGCGGTCATCGAGGGCATCGGCCCTAAGATCGCCGAGCTGCTCGTGAACGGTGGCATCCGCACCTTCGCCCAACTGGCCGCGGCCAGCGTCGACGAAGTCCGCGCCATCCTCGCCGCCGGCGGCTCCCGCTTCTCCCTGGCCGATCCGACCACCTGGGGGCAGCAGGCCGCCCTGGCGGCGGCTGGTCAGTCCGAGGAGTTGGCGGCCCTCCAGGCCAGCCTGAAGGGCGGCAAAGTGGTCTGAGTCCTTCAGGACTTTTCCCGGCCGGGTCGACTCGTTGACCCGGCCAGGTTTGTTTTTGTTACATAGCCGTAGGCATCGTGGTGACCGCGCTGGAGCCAGCCAGGCAGGCCTGACCTCCGAGCAGCGGGGCTCGGCGCCGACACAAATACCCGCGGCAGCCGCAGCCGGTCGGCGCCCGGTCCGACGCACCCCGCTTCGCAGGTCACCGCGGACGACACCCCCGCGCCCCGCACCGCCTGAAGGACCCGCGCGTCGTAGGCGCCGTCCGGGTAGGCAAAGGCCACAGGGCCACCGAGCCGCCCCACCTCCTCTACCGATCCCTCCACCTCGGCTCGCAGCACCCCTTCACCCACCTGCGTCAGGCGTGGATGGCCGACGCTGTGCGCCCCAACGCGCATCCCGAGCCCGACGAGGGCTGACCACCCGCGCGGTCGCAGGTACAGTCGCGCGGCCAGGTCCCCCGGCAGCACGCACCCCAATGACGCGCCCAGCGCCGCGATCATCACCGCCTGGTGTTCCGCCGTCGCAGCCAGCAAGGCCGCTTTCGGGGCCCCTGCCACCCAATCCGCCTTGCCCGCCAGGGTGTCGACCGGCCCCCGGTGAACCTCGCCACGTGGCAGCGGCACCTCGCCCACCCGGTCGACCGCGTGGTCGAGCAGCCAGTACCAGGCGTCCACCACGGCGACCGTGGCACCCTCCCCATGGAGCCCTGTGGCGACATAAAAGGTGGCCCTGAGCCCCCGCGCTGCCAGAAAGGGTGCCACCACGTCGAGGTGCTCGCGGTAGCCATCGTCAAAGGTGAGGACCACCCCCCGCGGCGGCGCCTCACCGCAGGCCAGGGCGCGCTCCACCGCGTCGAGCGGGAGGATCGGCCCTGCCGCCTCGACGACGCCGACCAGCTCGCCCATCGTGAGCGCCGTCCCCCGCATTCGGTAGCAGGACGGCAGGCCGAAGGCGGCCGGCGAATCCTCCAGCACACGATGAAACATCAGGATCCGCGTCGCATCAAAACCCACGGCTGCCCTCCCGGGTGCCGATGAGCCTGACGGCCAGGTCCACCGCCTCCGCGGCGCTGGCGGCCCGGTGGACGCGGTCATCGCGGCGAAGGTCGAGGCGCTCGCCCGAGAGGCGCGCGCTCCACCCCTCGCCGAGGTCGAGGGCGACAATGGGCTTGCCGTGTTGCCAGGCCAGGGCGATCTCGCTCAGCGTGCCCGACCCTCCGCCAATGGCCACCACCACATCGGCCATCGCGACGAGGATGGTGTTGCGCGCGTAGTTCATGCCGGTCGGGACCACCACATCCACGAAGGGGTTGGCCTCAGCGGCGACGAGGCCCGGCAGCACGCCGATGACGCGCCCGTCGCTCCACTGAGCAGCCTGCCGCGCCCCGCGCGACGCGGCGGTCATCACGCCGCCAAGCCCACCTGTGGCGACCCGCAGGCCCGCGTCAACGAGCCCCGCCCCAATCGCTTCGGCCGCAGCGAGGAGCTCGGCCGAGGCCGCGTTTCCGCCCACCACAGCCGCCACCGGTCGACGTTGCGCATTCATTCGACCACCCCCGCCCGCTGGGCCTGGTACCAGGCCACCGTCCGCCGGATGCCCTCCTCGAAGGTGACCACGGGCGCGAAGCCGAGGAGCCGCCGCGCCGCGCCGATGTCGGCCTCGCTGTGCGCCATGTCACCCCTTCGAGCGGGGCCAAAGCGGGGCGCGCCGTCGAAGCCGGCCTCCCGGGCGATGGCCTGCCAAAGGTCAAGCACCCGCACCCGCCCGCCGCACGCGACGTTGACGATCGCCCCGCCCGCATCCGACGCCTGTAAAGACAGCCGCACGGCGTGGACCACATTGTCCACAAAGGTGAAGTCGCGGCTGAACGATCCATCGCCGTGTATCAGGGGCGCCTCGCGGTCGAGTGCCGCCGCGACGAACCGCGGCACCACCGCGGCGTAGGCCCCGGCCGGATCTTGGCGCGGGCCAAACACGTTGAAGAAGCGGAGCCCAATTGTGGACAGACCCCAGGCGGAGGACCAGGCCCCCGCAACGTGCTCGAAGGCCGCCTTGCTCGCCGCATAAGGAGACAAGGGTCGGCGAAGCTGGGACTCGACCTTGGGCAGGCGCGGGTCGTCGCCATACACGCTCGAGGAAGAGGCGTAGACAAAGCGCGCCACCCCTGCCGCCCGCGCAGCCTCCAGCAGGTTGAAGCCGCCCACGACGTTGACCTCCAAGGCCGAGCGCGGGTCAGCCAGGGAGCGGGGCACGGAGTTTCGGCCCGCGAGGTGGACCACGGCGTCCACCCCCTCCATCGCCGCCGCGCAGACCGCTGGGTCGCGAATATCCCCGAGAACAAAGCGCCAGGAGGGCCTGCCTTCGGGCAGATTTGCGGGGAGCCCGGTGGACAGATCGTCGAGGCCCACGACCGCGTGGCCATCCGCCAGCAGGGCCTGGGTGATGTGACTGCCAATAAAGCCGGCCGCGCCGGTGATGAGGATGCGCATCAGACCCCCACCGCGCCAGGCAGGGTGCCGGTCGCGTCGAACAAGGACAGACCCGAGACCACCAGCGCGTCGATCACGGCCCTGGGCTGCGGGACGAGGAGGACCGCCGCGCGCGCGCGTGTGAGGCCCTCCGAGAGCGAGACGCCTTCGAGATCATCGGGCGGAGCCACCAGCGGGTCGAAGGCGAGCACCCGCCGGTTCATGCCAGCCAGGGCGCGGGCCGCGGCGAGGGCGGCCGACTCGCGGGTGTCGGCGACGCCGGCCTTGTAGGTGAGCCCCACCGCGAGCACCGCCTCATTGGGCTCGGTGTCGGCGGCGACCGCGGCGGCCACCACGCGGGGCCGACGGGCGTTCACCGCGAGGGCGCCCTCCAGCAGCGCCAGGGGGCGGCCCTTTGCCCGGCCCCGGTGCGCGAGGAAGGCAGGGTCGACGGCGACACAGTGCCCCCCGGCCCCCACGCCAGGCCAGAAGGGCGCAAAGCCGAAGGGCTTGGTCGCCGCCGCCTCGATGACGGCGCGCGGGTCGATGCCCTCGGCCCGACAGAGGGCGGCGAGCTCGTCGATGAAGGCCACATTGAGCAGACGGTAGGCGTTCTCCAGCAGCTTCGCGTACTCCGCCACCCGCAGCGCCACCGGAAACACGGTGATGCCCATCGCGCGCAACAAGGCAGAGGCGCGCTGTTGGGCGTGGTCGTCGACCCCCGCCACCAGGCGTGGAATCGCCCGGAGCGGCATCCCCTCCCGGCTGCGCTGGGGGTCGATGCGCTCGGGCGCGTAGGCCAGCGCCACCCGCCCGCCGTGACCGAGCGCTCCGGCCAACTCCCCCACGAAGCCCGGCCGCACCGTAGACTCGAGGATGACGAGGGAATGGGCCCGCCCGTGGCGCGCGAAGGCCGCGGCGCAGGCGCGCACCGCCTCGTGAGAGGCCTCGCCCTCCTCCAGCGGTGTCGGCACGCAGATGAACACCACGTCGGCGCTCCCGAGGCGGGTGAGATCGTCGGTGATCGCCAGCTTGCCGGTGCGCAGGGAAACCGCCAGGGCAGGCACCTCGGAGCCGCCGCCGTCGCGGAGCAGGCGGACCCGCTCGAGATCCGCGTCAATGCCGATGACCGAAAAGCCCGCCTCCGCGCTGGCCAGCGCCACAGGCAGGCCGACGTAGCCGAGACCGATCACGGCGACGGTGAAAGTGTGAGAGGCGACGGCGTGCGGCGCCTCGATCGAGGTCGTGGTTTCATCCAACATGGGGGTCTCCCATCCCGTTCAGCGCCTTCTCGGCCTTTGCCAGATCCCGGCCAAAGTTGCGCGCGCCGGCGCCCATGCCGATCCTCCGCCCCGCCTGCGCTTGGTTGTGGCCGACCTCACGCAGCGCTGCCCGCATGGTCGCCACCTCGATCTTGCACAACTCCCGCTTGAGGTCGCAGGGCAGCGACAGCGAACGCGCGCCGGTGGGCAGGCGGTTCGTCTCCAGCGCGGCGCGCAGCGCGTCGGGCCCGAGCGCTTCGACACGACCCGGCGCGTCCATGAGCGCGCGCAGCAGGATGAGGCGGAGCTCGCGGATGTTGCCGGGCCAGTCGTGGTCGCGGAGGGCGGCGATCCCGTCGCTGGTGACGCGCATTTGGTCGTCGATTCGTCGCAGGATCGCCGCACAGAGCGCAGGCAGGTCGTCGAGGGTCTCCCGGAGCGGCGGCAGGCGAATGATGCCGGCTGACACCCGGTAGAACAGGTCTGTCCGCATCGCGCTCGTGCCGATGCTCTTTTGGTCGACGCGCGGGTCGGCGAGGGCGGAGACGACGAGGCGGGCGTGGACCCGCTCGGGGGGCCGCGTGGACCCCACGGACTCCACCAGGATGACCCCGGACTCCACCTCGTTGAGGGCGCGCAGCAGCTTGCCCTGCACCGCCGGGGCGAGGTTGAACACCTCGTCGAGGAAGAAGGTCCCGCCGTGGGCCTCGCGGATGCGCCCCGCCCGGTCGGCGTCGGCACCCGTAAAGGCGCCTTTGGTGTGGCCAAAGAGCAGGCTGTCGGCCAGCTCGGTGGAGAGCTGCGCGGCGTTCTGCGGCATGAAGCGCCCCTGGCGACCCGATTGCTCGTGGAGCATGTTGGCCACCACCTCTTTTCCCGTGCCCGTCTCGCCAATGAGCAGCACCGGGGAAGGCTTGTCGGCGTAGCGGGCCACCCTCTGCCGAACACCCTCGATGGCGGGCGTCGACCCGGTGAGGTCGGTGGAGGGCTGAACCGAAGGCGCGCGGAACAGGTCGCGGCGCTGCTCCCAGCGCAGGCTGGCGCTGAGCTTGCGCGCGCCGAGCCACACGTCGACCCGCGGGTGTACGGAGGCGGCCTCGATCACCGCGGCGAGCAAGGCCGGTTCCAGATCTGCGGGGACGTAGACGCCGACCTGGTCCGCCACGCGCAGCGGCCAAGGGAGGCCCACCCCAGCGAGGTAGCGCGCGAGCGCCTGCGCCAGGGCGTTCGGTTCGTCCTCCCCGGCCACCTCGATGGGCGCAAAGACGCTCAGCCCGTCCTTGGCGATGCCTTCCAAGCCCAGCGGGCGCAACATTGCATCGCGGCGGGCGAGGCGGTGGCGCTCCCGCGCCGCGGCAGAGTCCCTGCCGGCCCGGGGCTGGCTGTCGCCGATCAGCAGGACCCAGCATGGCGGCGCGGCGCAGAGCCGATGGGCCAGGTCAACGTCCGCCGGGTGATTCTGATCAGGGCGCTTCGGATCGGGCCGCACCAGGACAAGGGTGGCCTTCTTCATCGGGTGACCTCGATGGGGAGGATGCTGTAGAGCTTGGTGTGGCGGGCCTTGTCGGTGAGGACCACGCGGGCGAGCAGCCGACCCTCGCGCCGGTCGAGCAGCAGCACGCTGGTCTCGCTGCCTTCGGGGTCGCGGTCGGCCCAGCGGTGGCGCGGGAGGCGGCCCCGTCGCACCTCGGTCAGACCGACGGCGAGGTGGTCGTCAGTGACGGCGAGGCCGCGACACCAGCCGTGGTGGCCCGTGGCGAAGGCGTCGAGGCGCCGCCGCTCGCGCAGGGTCTCGGCGTCGAGCTCGATCAGGCCGCCGTCAATGGCCGTGAGCCAGAACCCGTCGCCGTGGGCGACGCCGTCGTGCAGGAAGCACCCATCGAGGCGAGCGGCCACCGCAAAGGTGGACAGATCTCGCAGGGCGCCATCGGCGAAGCAGGTGGCCAACCGCCGACCGCCGAGTTGCGCGACGTGGTTGACGTGCAGGTGGTCGGGCACCTTGAGGCGGTGAAAGGGGGCCTGCCGCCGATCAACCGCGTGGTAGCCGTCGTCCGCGCGCACCGCCGGCCACGGCGCGGGCGGCTCCCCCAACCAGCCCGGATCCACCGGCGGGGCCGCGTCCGGGAGGTCTTCGCCGCCGATGCGCCGCGCGTTGGCCCAGGCCGGCAGCAGCGCGTGGCTGCCGAGGAAGCGGCCGTCGCAGTCAAGCACGTCCACCGTGCTCAGGCCGGTGTTGGCGACATAGAGGCGGTCGCCCAGGGCCGCGACGTGGTGCAGGTCGTTCATACAGGGCTGGTGCAACAGGCCGGTCACCGCGGCGCAGGCGGGGTCTATCCGCACCACGGCGGCGTGCGCGGCGACGTAGAGTAGACCGTCGTCGCCGAGGCTGCCGCCCGCGAAGCCCTTGGTGGGAACGTGGAGGTGGGCGGGCGGCGTCCAGCGCAGCAGCACCTCCGCGCGCTCGGCGGCGAGGTCCACGCACCAAACGACGCCATCGCCCCCCAGGTCGTAGTAGCCGCCGGTCACGAGCACCTTCACCAGCCACCTCGCCAGGCCAACACCGCCGCGGGAAGGCGGGCCAAAAAGGCATCGAGCTGCCCAGCATCGCCGGGCAGCGGCATGCTGGCTGCGGCAAGGCGGTCGAGGGTGTCGATCACGGCCGTCGCGTCGACGATGGCGGCATCGATGTCCCAGTCGGTCCCGGCCGACAGACCCAAGACCCGGCCCCGCAGCGTGGCGAGGCGGACCTGGAGCGCGCGGCGCTGCGCCCCCACCCGCTCCTCGCGTGCCGCGAGCGCTGGGGCGACCGGCCGCCCCTCGGCGAGGGCGCGGGCGAGGACCACGCCGCGCACCTGCGCGGCCGTATGGCGACCGGCCTCGGCGAGGGAGACCAGGCCCGGCTGGACGGCCTGACCCTCGCGCCCATGGTGCAGGGGGAGCGTCACCTCGACGACGGCGCCGGGCTCGTCGGCCTGGGCCAGGGCCGCCCACAAGGTGTCGGCGCGGCGGGTGGCGACGCCGTCGGCCGTCGCGAGCACCGGCGTTGGCCAGCGAAACAGCGCGTCAAGATCGAGAAACAGCGTGTTTCCCCCACGGCGCAGCGAAGGGACGGGGGCGGCCTCCTGGCCATCCCAATGGAGCGGCCGGGTGAGCTGCTGGCCGTCGATCAGGCGCGGCAGGTCGCGGAGCAGGCCGCGGGCCACCTCGCGCACCGGCTCCCCGGTCCGGTGGGGCGCGTAGGGCCACCAGACCTCCGGCCCCGGCGCCGGGGCCTCGGTGAGATCGTAGTAGGCGTCCGGCGTCGACGGCGGCGTCAGGGGCGGCTGCCAGCCCGCGTCGGGGCCAAGGTCCTGCATCCGCGCGAGGTTCTCTGCGAGGTCATGGAGCTGGCCGCCGAGGCCGTCGAGGCCCGGGATGGGTGGATCGCCGGTGAAGGTGCCGAGCACGACGGCGTGCTGCGGAAGCTGGGACCAGAAGCGGGCGGCGCGGAACAGCAGGTGGGTGTGGCGGTCGACGCAGCCGTCGGGGCCGAGCTGCTGAAACGCGAGGTCGTCGTCCACCATCCAGACGACGATGGGGTGGTCGGCAGGGTGCGGCAGGCCCGACACCGGCGCGTCGAGGTGGGCGCGCAGGGCGACGAGTTGGGCCTCTCGCGCGGCGCCGATCGGGAGCGGCAGCCGATCGCCGAAGGCAGGCAGCAGGCCGAGCGCAGCGGCGCGGTCCACGGCGGTCCGGGTGTCCGCGATTGGGACCCGGTGGACGGCGATCCCCACGGGGTCGGGCTCGGCGTCGGCCGCGGCGGGGGCGTGGTTCTCGACGATCAGCACGCCCACCTGGCCTGGGTAGCCAGAGGCGCGCCGCTCTTCGACCAGCGAGTTCAGCAGGCGTCGCAGCGACGGGCCACGCCCCACCGTCGCGAGCGAGACGAGCAGATCGGGCACCGCCGCGCGGGCCGGCGGCTCGACTCCAACGCTCTCCTTGGCCAGCCCCCGCCCGAGGGCGAACCAGCGTGGCTCGGCGAGCAGGTCGGGACGGCGCCGCGCCAGCACCGCGAGGGCCGCGTCGACGAGCCCGGCGGGAAGTGCGAAGCGGTCGGTCAACAAGCTCCGCGCCGCCGCGCCGCCGCCGATCCGGCGGAGCGTGCGCCCGAAGCGGGTGTCGCGGGCGTACTCCGTGTCCCGCAAAGTGAGCACGGCGTCGGGCCGGATGTTGACGGCGCGCAGGCCGTTGAGGAAGGGGCCAAAGCCCGCCTGGGTGTAGTGGGCGGCCACCATCGGCGCGAAGTCATCGTAGGCCCGCGGGGCCATGTCAACGACGTAGACGGTCTTGCGCCCGCCGTCGGGAAGGGCCCGCAGCAGGGTCGGGCCGGCTGGAGCGGCGGGGTCGAAGCAAAAGCGCCAGCCCTGAAAGGACTGCTCCTGCGCGGGCCCATCGAGGTCCCAGGGACGCAGATAGGGGTGCCCATTGCCCACATCGCACAAAAAGCGTCCACCGTCGGCGTGGACCACGCTGACGAAGTGATCGCCGGGCTCCCGCACCGTCGCCGCGGCGAGCCGCGCGTCGAAGCCCACCGCCTGAAGGAGGGCCGTGAAGGCCGGCGTGGTACGGTCGCAGGTGCCCCCGACGCCGGCGATGGCCTCGTCGACGACCCCGGCGAGGGCGGGCAGGCCCCAGGGCCGCCCATCGTTGGCGAGGAGCCGCAGATTGTGGAAGGGCACCGACATGACGTGTGCCGCCTGCAGGCGGGCGAGCCCGTCGGCGTCGTGGCGCAGGTCGGGCGCGCCGAGCCGGGCCAGGTAGGCGTCCACCCGGCCCTTGTCGAGGGCAGGCAGCCTCACGATTCGCTCCCGGCCGTGTGGCCCACCCAGCGGAAGACGACGTCAAGCTCGGCGGCGTGCAGCGGAAAGGTCCAGGCCGGCAGGGACTCGTTGAGGCCGTGGATGCGCGCGCCCGAGTCGTTCACGCCGATCGCGAGGTAGCGGGCGCCCGCCGGGAGCGCATGGTTGAACGGGCAGCCGCCCTCGACCACGTTCTTGTTCAGGCCCCGGCGCTCATGTCGGGCAGCGACGCCCCACCGCGACGCCAGGCCGCGCAAGGCGCCCATCAGCGCGGTGAGGGCCGCGTCCGGCGGGAGGCTCTCGTCATTGGGGCCCATCGTTCGGCCCAAGAGCCGCAGGGTGCCGTCGATGTGGTCGTGGTAGCCGGTCTCATCGAGCCACAGCGTGGGCCGCAGGGCGCGCAGCAGGTCCGGCAACAGCGCGTGGGCCACCGCCGAGCCCGTCTCTTCCTCGCCCTGGATGAGCCAGGTGAGCGCCGGCGCCGCCTCCACGCTGGCAATTGCGGCAAGGCGGCAGGCGAGCGGCCCCTTGTTGTCGGCGACGCCCCGCGCGAACAGCCGGCCGTCCGCCACGGTGAGCTCCCGCGGCGGGTGGGTCCAGGTCTCCTCGCGACCGAAGGGGGTCACGTCGTAGTGGCCGTACAACACGAGGTGTCCGGAGAGCCCGCGCGCCGGGCGGTGGGCGACCAGCAGCGGACGGCCCCGATCTGCCCCGTGGACCGCCACGTCGAACCCGAGCTGGCCGAGCTGCGCGGCCAGCCAGGCCACGCAGGCCCCATGGCCGTCGCCCCTCGGGCTGGTGTCGAAGGCGGTAAGGGCCCGCAGCGCCCCCAATGCTGCGTCGGAGGGGCCGCTCTCGGCGAGCGGAACGGCATCCTCCCCAAGGGTAGGCCCGTAGCGGAGGGCGACCGCGCCCCCGAAATCGCCGCAGACGAGGTCCCACAGGCCCTTGTTGCTCGACCCGTACACATCCCGCCCCAGGTGGTCGCGGTGCGCCTTACCGCTGATGATCGCGACCTTGAATGCCACCGCAACCGCCGCGTGGTCGAGCGCGGACAGGCCCATCGCCGCGCGTCCGGCGTCGAGCACCGCACGAATGGTGTCCCGGGCGTAGATTCGCGCCAGCGCGTCAAGCGGCAATGCGTGCAGCCGCCCGCGCTCCTGCTCATCGGGCAATAGCAGCGACCACCAGGCCACCCCCTCGCCCGGCTCCGCCGGGCTCGTGAGCGCGTAGGACACCGCCAGCGCCCTGTGCAGCCCCTGCTTGAGGTGGGAGGAGCTGGAATACATCTGGATTCGGTTCACGCGGCACCTCCCACCGCGCGCGCCAGGCTGTCGGGCGACAGGTCGGGGCCCAGCGTCGGGAAGGCGTCCTCGTTGAACACCGCGCCCGGGGGCACTGTGACCCGACCCGTCATGGGGTGCCAGCCCGCCCGCGCGGGGTCGAAGGTGCAGGCCGCGTCCATGTAGATGGTGATGTAGGCGCGTCGCCAGCCCGCCGTGGCATTGGGCGGGCTCATATGCCAGGACAAACAGTGGTGGAAGATCGCCGAGCCCGCCAGGACCGGCACGGGCACAGCCTCCTGCTCACGCGCACCCCACTCCTTCGCCTCGTTCAAGAAGTCGATGGAGCGGGACATCGGCTCTTTGTGGCCGCCCGGCATGAAGCGCATCGCGCCCGATGCGGCGGTCACGTCGTCGAGGGCGAGCCAGCAGGACACGGCGCGCGGCTCGGCGACAGGCCAGTTCGGCAGGTCGCGATGCCAGGGAACGGTGCCCCCTCCCTGGGGTGGCTTCACGATGAGGTGATCATGAAACACCCGCACCTTGGCACAACCAATCAGCGAAGCCGCAATGGCGGCGGCGCGCTGGTGATACATCTGCGCGCGAAAGGCGGTGTTGTGCTCCCACACATTCGTCCACTGCGAGACCACCGACAGGTAGTCGTCGAGCGGCGTATCAATGGCCGCGGCCCAGTCGGCGACCTGCGCCTCAAAGGAGCGGCCAAGACGGGCGACCTGTTCGGGCGGCACCAGCGGCCCGACGACGAGGTAGCCCTGCTCATCAAACTGGGCACGTTGCGCGAGGGTAATCTTAGACATCGGCGAGCTCCGTGACGGGGGCACCGTCGGCGACAACCTTGCAGAGGGCGTGGTTGGGCGCGTTGGCATGGCTCCACCGCGCCTGTGGCGACAGGAAAATGCAGGACCAGGCCGCGCGGGCGCCGGGGCGGCGCATGGCGGGCGAGGCGTGAAAGGTGATGGGCGTAAAGGCGACGACGTCGCCCGCCTCGTAGGCCGGCGCGAAGCAGGGCCAGGCATCGGGGTCAAAGGCGAGGTCTGCGCCGTGCTGCTGTGGGCTGCCATCGTGGAGGTCCACGACGGGACGCGGCCCGAGCCGATGGCTGCCAACAGCAAAGCGCAGGGCCCCCGACGCGCCGTCCGCTGGCTGCAAGGGCACCCACAGCACCACGCCCAGCGGCCGATCGACCGGCCAGTACCCGAAGTCCTGGTGCCAGGGGAAGGCCTTCTGCCCCTCGCGCTTGATGAGGAGCAGATCCTGGAACAGCACCCCCGGCTCCCCCAGGAGCGCGGCCGCGAGAGGCCGAAGCGCCTTGGCGACCGACCGCGTCGAGCCCGGCCCTGGGTAGCGAAAGGGGCTCAGCCACTGGTCCATCAAAGCGGTGAGGGGCGGCCGGTCGGCGGGGGGCTGGCCGTGGGTGTAGAGCACCTGGCGGCTCATGGGCCGATCGGCAGCGCGGTTGGCGGCGACGGCATCGCCCAACGAATCGAGCTGCATCGCCGACACGGCGCCTCGGATCAGGGTGACGCCGCGGTCGGCGAGGTCCTGGCGGGCCAGATCGGCGTTCACCGGGCACCTCCCGCCCGACGGCGCGCCCGCGCCCCGTGGCCGTGGACCACCAGCCGGTGGCGATCGTCGCTCCGCACGACCGTCACGACCGTCCCGTCGTCGGCGACGACCACCGCGACTCCCTCGGTGCGCGCCGGGATGGAGACCCCGAGGTCGCGGGCCTCGATGGCCTCTCGGTGGCCGAGGTGCCAGGCCACCTTCCCACCGCGCTGGCGGATCGGCCGCCCCCAGGCGAGGGCGAGCTCGATATGTTCACTGGAGGCGGCGCGCTGCGCGCTGCGACGCCCGGCGTGCGGGCTGAGCTTGGACATTCTGAACTCCTGATGCCCAGAACCAGTGCATAGGGTGTGCCAGCGGGATTTCAAAGGTTCCATAGTACTTTGTTCTCCGGAGTGATGCAGATGGATCTCGGCAGCGAGTGTACAGGAAGCGACCACCGACGCGAAAGGGCCTCTCTGTGTGGGTAGACGCGCGATCCGCAAGCAGGCGGACACCGGCGCTCGCTTCGGCGCGGCCAGGCGGGCCCGTACTCGTCTACGCGGTGTCGGGGCTCGGCAAGAGCACCCTCCGGGCGACGCACCTCGGTCAGGTGCTTGAAGCCGACACCTTCCTCTATGAGGCCGTCGCGGGCGGCTTTCCAGACCTCGAACCGCGGGCGCGCCTGCGCGCCTGGCGGGCGCTCTGCCAGCGTCAGCCCTGGGTGACCGGCGGCGAAGATCTTGCCCGCTGGGCCGCCGTCCGCCGCGCCTTTGTCGCGCCCTTCATCGCGGCGATGGCCGGCGGTGCGCACCCGTTGGTGGTCACCAGCCTGCTCGATCCGCCCTGGCTCGTCAGCGCCTACTACGGGATCGAGCCGGGACAATACCTGGCGCACCTGCGCCTCGCCGGACGCATGGCCGACAACCAGCAGTCCGAGGCCATGAACGATCGGCTGGAGGGCTACGCGCCGCTCGTGCGGCTACCGCCGGGGAGCTTCCTCGGCGGGCAGCCGGAGCTAATGGCCTTGATCCGCGGCGCCGAGGGCGCCGGTGAAAGGGCCTGATTGGGCCAGGAGC
>Ga0164294_10001018_pt1 | contig 26483 bp, 23 predicted proteins | sample GEODES005metaG_FD_111479 | JGI IMG/M metagenome (GOLD analysis project Ga0164294, IMG submission 111479) | Oligotrophic lake water microbial communities from Sparkling Lake, Wisconsin, USA - GEODES005 metaG | ecosystem: Environmental > Aquatic > Freshwater > Lake | place: USA: Sparkling Lake...
CAACGACACCATGGCCAGCCACGGCACGTCCACCAGCACCTGCTGGCGCAGGCCGGGCGTGGTGGGCAGCAACTGGATGCGGTTGCCCTCCACCGCGATCAGGCGGCCGAAAGCGAAGCGGCCGGCCGGGCGGGGGCAGATGATGTCGCGGTTGATGGCTTGGCTGAACTGGCCGGGGGCAATGCGCCGCGCCCAGAGTTCATCGCCGGCGCGATAATCGCCCTGCGCGGTTTCCACCACCAGCCCGATCAGATCACCTTGCGGCTGCGGCGGCACCAGGGTGCGCGGGCGTTCCGGTGCGTCGGCGCCGCCGGCGCCGATGACCGCCGCCACCGGCACATCGGCGCGATCCGGCATGGTCACCAGCGTGGAAACCGCGACGCCCATCGCCGTAGCGATGCGCTCAAGCCAATCAATGGAAACGGTGCGCATGCCGGTTTCCAGCCGGCCGATGGTCTGTGCCGTGGTGGGCGGCACGCAGGCAGCGGCAACATCGGCCAGGGTGAGGCCACGGCCTTTCCTGATATCGCGGATGCGGGTGAGCATATCTGGTTCCCTTGAATAACCTATATGGTTATCTCTGTCCTACAAATACAGGAATATGCAAGAGGGTAGTGGGCAATTATGTGCCATAAGGGAGAATCATATGGCCAAACAGGTTCGTAATGACGATGATGTTCTGCCGCCAACCGAAAATCGCCTGATCGGCCGGCGCACGCTGCCCAGCCCCGATATGATCGATCGGGCGACGGTGACGGTGAATCACGCCGAACAGCCATTGGCCTGGCTGGCGCGGCGCGGCCACATCAGCGCGGTGCAATTGCAGGCCTCGGAACAGCTGCGCCGCGATTTCCACCTGGCGCAGCTCGGCCCGCGGCTGACGATGCGCTGGGACCCGCTGCCCGGCGTTCGGCGCAGCGGCAGCGGCCCGGAACCGAGCGGCGGCCAGATTGCGGCGCGCCAGCGGTTCGATGCGGCGGTGGCGGCCTGTGGCCCCGGCCTGTCGGATGTGCTGTGGCGCGTGGTGTGCATGGGCGAAGGCCTGGGAACCGCAGAAGCTGCACTGGGTTGGCCGGTACGGGCCGGAAAGCTGGTGCTGACACTGGCGCTCGACCGGCTGGTCGGCCATTATGGCCTGGATGCGATGGAGTGAGCGATGATACGTTTGTGGATGGTGCCGCTTTTGCTGTTGGCAGCTTGTGGGCCAAAGCAAGTCTCTTTGGGGCGTGTTGGCGGCGCGCCGCCGTCCATGGTGCTGAACACGCGGCTGCTCACCGCTGACGGCAACAACCTGGGCGATGTGGAATTGCTGCAGATGGCAGACGGCGTGCAGTTGATCGCGCGCGCGGCTGGCTTGCCGGCCGGCATTTATGCCATGCACCTGCACGCCATCGGGCAGTGCAAGGGCCCGGATTTCACCAGCGCCGGGCCGCATTTCAACCCGCAAGGCAAACAGCATGGCCGTGACAATCCGATGGGCGCCCATGCCGGCGATCTGCCCAACATCATGGTGGATACGAAGATGGCGGGCGATGTGAACATCATGCTGCCCGGCCTGCGGCTGGCCGATGGGACCAATCCGTTGATCGATGCCGATGGCGCGGCGGTGGTGGTGCATGCCAAGGCCGATGATTATCGCACCGATCCCGCCGGCAATGCCGGCACGCGCATCGCGTGTGGAGAGCTGAGAAAACCGGGAAATGGGGCGACTGACGGGGCTTGAACCCGCGACCTCTGGTACCACAAACCAGCGCTCTAACCAACTGAGCTACAGTCGCCACATGCCTGTCGGCAGGGAGGGCGGGATAGACGAGGCGGCGGGCACTGGCAAGCGGGATTTGGGCGCTGACGTGGGCGGGGCCATGTGCGATGGCGGTTGCGCGGCCTTGAAATCTTATTACAAGCGCCGGCAATATTCTCATCGCGGGAGCCACGCATGACCATCGCGGCCGATCTGGATCTGGTGCAACTGGCGGCGTTTGATGCCAGCGGCGCCGATGGCTTTGATGGGCACGAGCAGGTGGCGCTTGTGCGCCATTCGGCAAGCGGCCTGCATGCGATTGTCGCCATTCACAGCACCCATCTTGGCCCGGCCGCTGGCGGGGTGCGGCGCTGGGCCTATGGCAGCGAGGCCGAAGCGCTGACCGATGCGCTGCGGCTGTCGCGCGGCATGAGTTACAAGAATGCCATGGCCGGGCTGGCGGCAGGCGGCGGCAAGGCGGTGGTGATTGCTGATGCACCGAAAACCGATGCGTTGCTGGCCGCGTTCGGTGATGCCGTGGCGCTGCTGGGCGGGCGCTATATCACCGCCGAAGATGTCGGCATGACCGAGCACGACATGGTGGTGGTGGCGCAGCGCACCGCGCATGTCGCCGGCCTGCCGGTGGCGGCCGGGGCCGTTGGCGGCAATCCGGGGCCGTTCACGGCGCGCGGCGTGCTTGCCGGGGTAAAGGCCGCGGTGCAGCACAAATTGGGCCGGGACGATCTGAAGGGCGTGCATGTCACGGTGCAGGGCGTTGGCAGTGTCGGCGGCGCGCTGGCCCGCGCGCTGGCCGCTGAAGGCGCACGGCTGACACTGGCCGATGTGGACGCGGCGCGCGCTGCGGCCCTGGCGGCGCAACTGGGCGCGGCGCATGTGCCGGTGGGGGCGATCCTGGGGCTGGCCGCCGACGTGTTCAGCCCCAACGCGCTCGGCGCAATCCTGACCGAGACCAGCATCGCCGCGCTGGATGTGGCAATCGTCGCCGGCGCCGCCAACAACCAGCTCGCCACGGCCGAAGACGGTGCGCGACTGGCGGCGCGCGGCATCCTCTATGCGCCCGATTACGTGATCAACGCCGGCGGCATCATTTCGGTGGTCGCCGAATATCTGGCGAAGACCAAGGATGCGCCGGTTTCACTCGGGCGGGTGAATGCGGCGGCAGATGCCATCGGGCCGCGGTTGAGCGCGCTGTTTGCCGAAGCCGATCTTCAAGGCCTGCCGACAGACGTGGTGGCCGATCGCACCGCGCAGGCGCTGATCGGCCGTTAGCATCGACTTACGATTTGCGGTGATCTGCCGTCGCTTCGCCGTCCTTCTCTTCCTCCATCAGCACGGCATTGGCCCCGCTGGCGGACAGGCGCACGACGTCGCCTTCCACGCCGGCCACCAGCCCGCCGGCGATATAATGGTGGTGGCCATCATGCGAACCACTGTCGGCGCGGGTCAATTTTATGCGGTCGCCTTTCACATGATCCACGGTGCCGACCGGCGCGCCATCGGCACCGATTACCTTCATATGTTCGCGTACCAGCCCGAGATTGCTCATCCGTTTTCTCCTTGATGTTCGAACTGCCAACCAGCGGGCGCCCCGAATGTTCCCGGCGCGGCGAGCGGTGCATTTTCGCCGTTGGCCGCTGGAACCGCCGCCCGTGCCGCCGGGTTGGTTCTGCTGACCGCACGGGCGATCATCGCCTTTGCCGGCTCAGGAGACCAACAATGGCGAGCGATCATGACACCACCGACACGGCCGTGGCCCGCGACGAAACCCACGAACTGATCAGCGCCAGCAAGGTGAACGGCACCGCTGTTTATGACAGCGAAGGCGAAAAGATCGGATCAGTGGACGATGTGATGCTGGAAAAGCGCTCCGGCGAAGTCGCCTATGCGATCATGAGCTTCGGCGGGTTTCTCGGCATCGGCGAACGCTTTCACCCACTGCCTTGGAATGTGCTGCGCTATGACGAAAGCCTCGGCGGCTACAATGTCGGCCGGGCCGCCGACGATTTCAAAGATGCGCCGAGCTACAGCCGCGACGAACTGGTCGGTCGCAGCACGTCGGGCTTCGACGATGTCGACGATTTCTACGCTGGCGCGGCGCGCACCGGTTATGGCGGCGGCATGTACGGATAGGCCCCGCGCGCGATGCGGCGGCCGCGGCGGGGTGTCACCGCTGCGGCCGTTTCGCATTCCCGGTGCGGGCGCGATGCCGCACTGCAATGTGCCCTGCCCGATTTGCATCGCGGCCGGCCGGCGACGCCTCGAGGCTGGGCGTTCGGGCCCGATCGACCGCTGCTGCGGCTGCCGCCCTTCAACGCATCTGCAAGCAATGGCCGGCGTTCATGCACATAGACTTTCCGACATGATGCTTCGTGATGGCATTGGAGTGTCGGCATGCTTTACAAAATTCAATGATTAATGAATAATTTATATCGTTAAATCATATGGTTGCATGAATTCCGGGTGTTGGCACGTTTCCTGCAAAGCTCGAGACGCATCCATACGAAGGGCTTTATAATGATGAAGATTTTGCTCCCGCTTCTGGCCTCGGTCGCCATTGCCACCCCGGCAGCGGCCGTGCTCACGTTGACCACGCAGAACCGCAGCTTCTCGCTCGCCACGCTTGACGACGCGGCGATCGTGGCGCGTGTCAATAATTTCAGCAATTTCAATTCGTTCGGCCTGACTGGCCACACGCTTCGCAGCGTCACGCTGACCGCCGTCTACAACATCAACGGCCGTGTCGATGCCACCAACAGCGCCACTGGCGGTACCGCAGCGAGCCGCCGCCGTGATGTGTCGGCCGCCTATCAGCTGGACGCAGCGACAACGGGTGAAGGCTTCTCGCTTTCGGGTTCGGACACCATGAGCCAGACCGCTAACATCGCGGGCCAGGGCACGGTGCGCACCCTCAATCTGCTTAATCCGACCTTCTCGCGCACCCAGACCTTGACCAGCAACTTGTCGGGCTTCGAGACGGGTGGCGTGCAGATTGTGACCAACGCGTCGGCGCTGTTCACGTCCGTGCCGGCGGCCAATGTCAGCTACGGCCTCCCCAGCATCACCGGTGGCCAGGCGCAGTTCACGCTGACCTATGCCAGCGCCATTCCTGAGCCCGCCGTCTGGGCGATGCTGTTCGTCGGTTTCGGCATGGTTGGCGCAGCCGCCCGTCGCCGCAAGGCCGCCGTCGCCGCCTGAAGCTGCTCACGCAAGATCAAGGCCGTCGGTGCTCCAGACACCGGCGGCCTTTTTCGTTGGCAGCCGCGGTTGAACCCCATGCTGAACATTCAGCGGCGGCGATCGCAGATTACCCGAATGCTTTGCCCCCGCACCGGCCGAACCCGAATGACGCGAACACCATGGCCGTTTGACAGGGCGCCTCCGGCGTTCGGGCGGGGTGCGGATCCAACGCAATCTCCCCGAAGGATCAGTTGGTCCAGCCGCCATCGATGACGTGCGCGACGCCGGTGGTGTAGCTGGCTTCGTCTGACGCCAGATACACCGCCAGTGCCGCCACCTCCTCTGGCCGGCCCATCCGGCCCGACGGCTGGGCGGCAATGAATTTGGCGCGCGCGGCCGCGGGATCGGGCTGGTCGTTCAGGCGGCCGGCCAGCGACGGCGTGTCGATCGTGCCGGGGCAGATGGCATTCACCCTGATGCCGTGCGCGACGAAATCCGCTGCCAGCGCCTTGGTCAGCCCGATCACCGCCGCCTTGGTGGTGCAATAGGCAAAGCGCGCTGGCAGCGCCTTGATGGTGGAGGCCACCGAAGCGATGTTGATGATGCTGCCGCTGCCGCGCGCGATCATGCCGGGCAGGGCGGCGCGGCAGGTGCGGATCATCGAAGTGACATTCAGATCCCAGGTGAATTCCCAATCCGCATCGCTCAAGTCCAGGATGGTGCCGCGATGGACGAAGCCGGCGCAGTTGAACAAGATGTCCGGCGCCGCGCCCGACAGCGCGGCGATCACCGCGTCGCCATCGCGCACATCCAGCCGCGCCGTGGCAATGCCGGGGTGCTCGGCCGCCAGGCTGGCCAGCGCGGCGGCATCGATATCGGTGGCGGTGACCATCGCGCCCTCCCGCGCAAAGGCCAGCGCGGTGGCGCGCCCGATGCCAGCCCCTGCCGCCGTGACGAACGCTGTCTTGCCTGCCAGCCGATCCATGTGATGTCCTTTCCGATCCCGCCCAGCGATGCCTGTTTCAATAATCCCGCTTCCACCGCACCGACGCGCTGGTGCCGCCCAGCGTGGCGACTGAACTGAGCACCGACAGGGACCGTGTCAGGCCAATCTCGATGCTGGTCGCCGTGTAGCCGCCGGCATCCGTCGCCACCTCCACATAGACGTTGCGGCCGAGATATTGCCCGGCGGCGACCGTGGTCTTGCGGCCCGTGGTGATATCGGCGGGCAGGATGCGCAGGCGGTCGATGCCAAGGCCGCGGCTGACGGCGCCGATGGGGTTGAAGCCGTTGCCGCCGCGCAGTGACGTCAACGCGCCGGCAAGCTGGATGGCTTCGGGGGCAGACAGATCGGTGACGCTGCTGCCGAACAGCACGCGGGACAACACTTCGTCTTCGGGCAGCGCCGGCACGGAACTGAACTTGATCTGCGGGCGCTGCGCCGTGCCATCGATGTTGAGCAGCGCCGAAAAACCATTGCCGCTGTTTTCCGCCGCCACGGCCAGGATCGGATCGGGCGGGTAGCCGCCCAGGAAGCGGATATCGCCGCGGGTGAGCTGAAAGCGCTTGCCGGCGAAATCATAATCGCCGCGCACCAGTTGCACCCGGCCGAACACTTCGGGCGCGGTGGCGCCGCCGCGCAGCCGCACATCGGCCTGCCATTCGCTGTTGATGCCCATGCCGGTCACCTTCAGGCTGCGATCGGCGGTGATGTTGAGATTGTAGAGCCAGCGGGTCGGCGCGACATATTGGACGACGCGACGGCCGAGCAGGCGGCTGTTCTTTTCCGTCACGGTCAGCACCGGCACGTCGGCGGCACCGGTGCGGCCGATGCGATATTCGGCGCGGGACAATTTGATCGGGCCGGAGACGACGCCGCCATATTCGTCGGTCGCGATCCGGACCGTGCCGCTGCCGGTGGCGGTGATGTCGTCGCGGCCCAATATGGCGGCGTCCTTCAAGGTCAGGCGGATATCGAGCGGGAAGCCGCGTTCATAGCTGAGATCGATCTTGCCCGATCCGGTGATGCTGCCGCTGCCGGAAGTGCCGGAAAAGCGCGTGAGTTCGAGCACGGAGGCGGTGAAGCGCGCGTCGAGGCTGGCCTTGGTCGCCACTGCACCCAGCACCGGCACTTCGACCCGCGCGTCCCGTGCCAGCAGGCGGCCCGCCACCTGCGGATCGCCGAGCGTGCCCGACACGTCCGCCGCCAATTGCACATTGCCCCGCACATCGAGCGCGGTGAGCCCCGAAAGCCCCCAGAAATCCTGCGCCGGGCCGGCATAGCGCAACTGGCCGGTGACGCTGGCGGCAAACAGGCGCGGCACCAGATCGGTGGAGGTGATGCCATCCATGCTGGTGCTGGCCGGGAAGGGGCCGAGCCGGGCCTGGGCGCGGCCCTCGATCTTGCCGCCGCGCACGATGACAGCGCGCAGCACGGTGCCTTCGGCGCCCAGCGCGGCGTTCAGCCCGACATCGATCGGCGTGGAGGTGGCAGCGACCGTGCTGCGCGACAAGCCGTTCAGGCGCAACGCGGCGGTGCCCAGCGGCACGCCGCCATCATCGAGCCGCAGCGCCAGCGTGCCGGAGACGCGGCCGCCGAGATTGAGCGAGGGGTAGGCAATGCCCAGCATCTGCAGCGAGACCTTGTCCAGACTGGCATCGATGCGTTTGGTTTCGCCCCAATCGCCGGACAGATCGGCACTGCCGAGCGCGCTGGTGAGCGTCACCCGTGCCAGGTGCCAGCCGGCGGCATCGTTGGTGATCACCGCCGGGCCGGCCAGCCGCGCCTCCCGTCCGGCATAATCGCCGCCGAAGGTCACCTGATATCGCCCTGGCGATATTTGCGCGGTGAAGCCCAGCTTGAAGGCTTCGCCGCTGGTGCCGGCGATCTCGAGCCGGGCGGTGCCGCGCCCATCGATCAGCTTGACGCTGCCGGTGGCGCTTTCGAGTTGCAGCGAGCCGCGTTCAAGGCCCGACAGCGCCAGATCGCCGGTGAGATCGGTGCCATCGGGGGCCAGTGCCAGCCGCCCCGTGAGGGTGAGTTTCTCGATGCTGACCGGGGTGGCGGCGGTGAGGCTGACATTGCTGCCGGCCAGCTTCAGCGCGGCGGTCTGCACGCCGGCCTCCGCGGCCACCACGGCGCTGCCATCGAGGCCCTTGCCGGCAAGCGAGAGCGTACCGGCAAATGGCCCCGCGCTGGTTTGCACCAATTGCCCGCGCGCGACGAAGCCAGCGGCCTCCAGCCGTTCGACATCCAGGGTGACGCGCGGATCGAGGCCGATGCCGGCGGCAAGCTTGACCGGCCCCAGCGCCGATTGCGCGTCGGCATCGATCTGCCAGATGGTGCCATTGCGGTTGAGCCGCGCGGCAACGGCCGTGAGGCCATAGCCGGGCCGGGGCAGTTGCGCATTGATCTGCGGCGCCGCCAGCGTGCCGCGCGCTGCCACGGTGAACGGCCCCCAATCGCGGCTCTGGCCGGTGGCGGCCAGGCTGATGCTGCCACCGGGTTGCCAGCCGGCGCTGCCCTTCGCCGTCAGTTGCGGCGCGGTCAGCGCCAGATCGGCAAGGGTGACCACCAGCCCGGGGGCGAGGTTGAAGGTCCCCGCCAGCACCGCCGGGCCGCCGGCCAGATCGGCGATGGTACCGGCCGGGATGCTGGCGGCCGATATGCGCAGGCTGCCGTTGCCGATCACGCTGCGGCCGGCCGGCCCGGATTGCAGATTGGCGGTGAATTCCACATCACTGCTGCCGATCTGCGCCAGCGCCCAACCGCGCGCCGTGCCGATCAGATTGGTCGCCCAAAGGCCGAAGGCCGGGCGGTAAGCGGCACTACCGGTCAGCCGCAAGGGCCCACTGTTGGCGCGCAGCGCCTGCACCTGAATTTGGCCATTGATCCAGCGCAACTGCCCATCGCCGCGCCAGCCGCCGGCGATCGGTGCCAGCGTGTCCGGCAGGCCGGTGACGCTGCCGACGGTGATCTGCACCGGCAGGCGCAGTGGGCGCTCGTTCAGATCGGCGATGCCGGCGGCGCTGACATCGCCAAGCGCCACACCGCCCTTGCCGCCCACCACGAGGCGCTTCAGCAGCAGCCGCGCATCGATCAGCGGCGCCAGCAACGGCCCGGCCGCCTTGGCGGTGAGCACTGCGCCGCTAAGGCCGAGATCCCGCGCCAGAGCGGCGCTGTCGGCCAGCACCACCCGTGCACTGGTTTCGGACAATTGCTCGCTGGCGCGGTTGATGCGGCCGCTGGCGCTGGCGGTGATGGCGGTGCCGGCAATGGAAAGGCGGGTTTTCAGCGTTTCGGCTTCGGGCACCACCTGCGCCGTGAGGGACAGGCCGTCCTTCAGCAGCGCGGCAGCATCACCGGCCAGCAGTTGCGCCAGATCGATGCGGCCATCGGCGCTGATCGTGCCATCACGCGACATCAGTGCCAGATCGGCCATCGGGGTGCGTGATGTGCCCATGGTGGCCGTGATCCGGCCGTCCCAGCGCTGCCAACGGCCATTGCCATTGGCGCTGATCGCCAGCGGCCCCTTCAGCCCGGCGAGCGTGGTGACAAGACCGCCGGCCGGCGCGTGCAGCCTGGCCGCGAGCTTGAAACGGTCGCGATCCGGTTCGGCATCGAGCAGCAGATCAAGCGTGTCGCCGCCGCTGCCATCGAGCATGCGCGCCAGCAACGCCACCTGCGCGCGCCCCGTGGCGATATCGATGCGGCCACGCCCGGTGGTGGCGCGCGCCTTGCCGGCAAGGCCCTCGGCCAGTTCCAGCCGACCGATCGACAGCGCGGCAATGGCGATATCCTGATCCGGCAGCAGGCGCGGGTCTTTGGTGGGCAACAATTCGGGCCAGCGGGCGATCCTTGCCGTGCCGGCGTGCACCGCGCGGGCGACGAAGCGCTTGTTCAGCAGTTGCAACGGCTGCCAATCCAGCTCCAGCCGATCGATGCTGGCGAACTGGCCCTTGGGATCATGGGCGGTGATGCCGATCAGCGTGGCCTTGTTCCACAGGCTGCCATCGATGCGCTGGACTCGGAAATACAGGCCGCTTTCGAGGTTGATGCCAGGAATTTGCCGCACCAGCAGCGCGCGGCCGGGCGGCGTGTCGAGCGCGAACGGCAGCGCCGCAAGCAGCGCCAGCAGCAGCGTCAGGAACAGCGTCGGGACCAGCCACAGCCAGCGCTTGCGGGGGTGCGGCACCGCCATCAGAAGGCCTGCCCGATGGAGACGTAGAACACCACGCGCGGATCGCCGGCCTGCGGATTGAGCGGCGTCGCAATATCGATGCGGATCGGACCGAAGCCGGTGTAGAATCGCGCGCCGATGCCGGCGCCCAGCGACAATCGATCAAAGGCCGGGGTGGTGCCGGTGGACACTTCACCGGCATCGATGAAGGCGGCCAGCCCCAGATCCTGGCCCCAGGCCTGAAAGCGGTAGCGGCCTTCGACGGCCAGTTCGGAGACGCTGTTGCCGCCGGTGGGCACATTGTCGGCATTGCGCGGGCCGACGCCCTGGAACACATAACCGCGCACCGATCCGCCGCCGCCGGCATAGAAACGCCGATCGGGCGCGATGACGCCGCGGCTGGCGCCGACGATGCTGCCGATGTGGAAGCGTGCCGCGACCACCAGATCGCCGAACGGCTGGTAGGCGGTGGTTTCGAATTGCGCCTTCACATAATTGAAATTGCTGCGGTCGCGCAGGGTGATTTCCGGCGACAGGCGCGCCGTGAGGCGAAGGCCGCGCGACGGGTTGAGCAGATCGTCGGATTTGTCCCAGGTCACGCTCATCGGCAGCGCGGCAACGGTGAAAGTGCGGCGCGGATCGCCAGGCACGGATCGGTCGCGCTGGCTGGTGATCAGCGCCTGCGCACCCAGGCTCCAGGTCCAGTCCTTCTGCCAGATGATGTTCGATTCGCGGGCCAGCGCAGCGGTGATCCCCAGCGTTTCAGCAGCAAAGGCGAACTGCTGGCTGGCAGTGAAGCCGCCGCTCACCAGCAATTGCCGGTCACGCTTGCGGAAATTGCGCTTGCGCAGTTCCAGCTGGGCCACTTGTTCGCGTTCGGCAGCAACGGCGCGGGCGGTGAACGCGCCTTCGGGCGGGAACAGATTGCGGTGCGTCCAGCTGCCTTCCAGCCGCACGCCCTGGCCGGTCGAATAACCACCCGACAGCGCAATGGTGCGCGGCGGCGCGGCTTCGGAGCTGATCTCCAGATCGACCGCCTGGCGGCCATCCGCCAGCACCGGGCCTTCGACGGCCTTCACGGCAACGGCGCCGAACAGGCCGGTCTGCACCAGCGCGCGGCGCAGATCCTCACGGCCGGCGTTGCTGTAACGATCGCCGGATTTGAAGCGGCTCAGCAGGCCGATATGGTCATTGCCCATGCCCTTCACCGCATTGTCGCTGCGGATGGTGCCGAATAGGCCGCGCCGGCCCAGATCGATGCGCTGCGTGAGCGTGGCATCGCGGCTGGCGTGATTGATGACGATATCGGGCGCGGCGATGCGCGGAAATGGATAGCCGGCATCGGCCAGGCGGGTGGGCAGCGCACCCTGCGCCGATTGCACGCGCGCAGCCTCCACGGCGTCGCCAACGCGGATCGGCAGCAGGCGGGTGACGATCCGGGCGGGATCGGCGGTTTGCGCCGCACCCTCCGGTGGCAGGATGCTGATCCCGGCAAAGCTGTACAGCGGCCCCGGCTCCACGCTGATCTTGACCACGCTGTCGCGCTGGCCGGCGGCGGGCGGGTTCACGCTGGTTGTGACCGTGCTGCCATAATGGCCGATCGAGCGCAGCAGCAGCTCGGCCAGATCGCGATCCTCGGTGATGCGGCGCGACAGTTGCGCCAGGTTGGTATCCTCGCCGCGTTGCCGATACAGGCTGGACAGCGCGCGGAATTCGTCATCCAGGCCCAGCGTGTCCAGGCCGGCTGCCTCGATGCGGTATCGGATGGCGGCGGTCGCGGCTTCGGGTTCGGCGCTGGTGGTGGATGCGACATCGGGCCACGCCACGGCAGCGCCGCCGGGGAGATCGGGGAGCGGCGCATCCGGGGCCGGGATGGGATCGCCAGCATCGCCAGGCGCGGTTTCCGCTGGGGGAGTGGGCAGGGGAACGGGCAGGGGTGTGGGCTGTGCCCGCACGGCAGCGCCAAACAGGCCGCAGGCGGCAAGCAGGATCGGAGCGAAACGCACGAGCGACCTGTTAGCCGATGTGGTGCGGCCAAGCCACTGGCGAGAATCCGCGCGCTGGTGCATGGGCTTTGCCATGTCCACCAAGTCTGATCCTCCGCCGCCTTCCGTTCGTCCGCCGCAGCGTGGCGGTGGCGTGTTCATCGCGCTGGGTCTGGTGCTGGGTGCAGGTTTCGGCATGGCGGCGGGTGAACCATCGCTGGGCCTGATGGTTGGCCTGGGGTTGGGCATGCTGCTGGCATTTGGCCTGGCGATGCTGGACAAGCGGTGAACCGCGCGGGAAGGTGAAGGGTTCCCGGGCAGGGGGCTCCGCTGGAATGACTTGTTGAGGGATATTTGCATATGGCCGGCGGCTTGTTTGCACTGCTCGATGATGTCGCGGCGATCACCAAGGTGGCGGCGGCCAGCCTGGATGACACCGCCGCCGCCGCGGTGAAGGCATCGAGCAAGGCGGCTGGCGTGGTGATCGATGATGCCGCCGTCACCCCGCGCTATGTGGTGGGGTTCAGCGCGGACCGTGAAATTCCCATCGTTGCCAAGATCGCGCGCGGCAGCCTGAAGAACAAATTGATCATCCTGCTGCCGGGCGCGCTGGCCCTGTCATACGTCCTCCCCGTGGCGATCACGCCGTTGCTGATGGCCGGCGGCGCCTTTCTGTGTTTCGAAGGCGCGGAAAAACTGTGGGAGAAATTCAGCCCGCATGAGGACAGCAGCGACGATGGCGCCGGCATGGACGCGGTGCAGCGCGAACAATCGATGGTGACAGGCGCCATCCGCACCGATCTGATCCTGTCGGGCGAGATCATGGCAATCGCGCTGGGCACCGTGGAGGACAAGCCGATCAGTGAGCAGGCCGTCGCATTGGTCGTGGTGGCCGTGGGCATCACGGCCATCGTCTATGGTGCGGTGGCGCTGATCGTGAAGGCCGATGATTTCGGCGTCTATCTGGCGCGCAGCCGCAGTGGCACGCTGGCGGCGCTGGGCCGCGGCCTGGTGAAGGGCATGCCGCCGTTTCTGGTGCTGCTCGGCTGGATCGGCCTGGCGGCGATGCTGTGGGTGGGCGGCCATATCGTCATTGATGGTCTGAACAAGTTCGGCATCACGCCGCCACACGATCTGCTCCACGCCGGCATGCACGCCGTGGAAGGCGCCGGCGGGCTGGTAACATGGCTGATGGAGGCTGGCGGCTCCGGCCTGTTCGGGCTGGTGCTGGGCGCGGTGATCGTGGCGGCGTTGCACGCCCTGCCAAAACGCAGCGCCAAGGCGGCGCATTGACCAGAATGGCCGACATGTGTATTGTTATAGCAATACACAGGAGCAATTGACCATGAGAGACGCGCTGATCGCCATCCTGCTGTGCGGGATCGCCGTGGCGGCCTGCGAAGCGCGCAAGGCCGACACGCCGGAGCCGGTGGAGATCAGTGCGGATTTTGCGGCCGACAGCGCTGCCGATGTGAAGGCCGGCAACGCTGTTGCCGGCCGCGATGCGGCTGCCGTGCAATTCCATGCCGATACCGACAGCGGCGAGATGGCGTTGAAGCTGCCCGGTGGCATCGAAGGCCGCATCAAGCTGCCCAAAGGCCTGGATGGCGACAGCGAGTTCGATCTGGACGAGGTCGGTCGCTATCCCGGCGCCAGGCTGACCGGGGTCGACGTGAAGGCCTTTGGCAACGACGACAAGACCCGCGCCAGGGTGCAATTGGGCTTCACGGCGCCGGGCCGGGCCGCCACGGTGGCGGATTGGTATGAAAAGGCCTTTGTCGCCAAGGGCCGCAGCGTGCGGCGTTCGGGCAACAGCCTGTCCACCACCACCGCTGATGGCGAACCGCTGGTGATGGCGCTGCGCGATGGCGCCGGGGGCATCACCAGCGGCCAGATCACCATCCGCGACGAGAAGAACTGATTACAGGCTGCGCGCCGCGAACGTATCGCAACTGTCCATCTGCCCCGATGTCAGCCCGCGTTGCAGCCAGCGCATGCGCTGCGCCGACGTGCCGTGGGTGAAGCTTTCGGGGCTGACGCGGCCGCCGGCCTGTTGCTGCAACCGGTCATCGCCGATGGCTTGCGCCGCACGCAGGCCTTCCGCGATGTCGCCGGCTTCCAGCAGATCCTGGTTGTGGTGCGCCCACACGCCGGCCAGGCAATCGGCCTGCAATTCCTGGCGCACCGACAGCGCATTGCCCTTCGCGTCGCTGGCGCCGCGCCGCGCCTGCTGCACCTGATCCGAAATACCGAGCACAGTCTGGATATGGTGGCCAACTTCGTGAGCGATCACATAGGCGGCAGCGAAATCGCCAGGCGCGCCAAAGCGTTGCGACAGATCGTTGAAGAAGCTGGCATCGAGATAGACCTGCCGGTCCACCGGGCAGTAAAACGGCCCCATGCCGCTGTCGGCCAGGCCGCAGCCCGATTGCACCTGACCGTCGAACAGGGTCAATTTCGGTGCCGGATAAGGCTGGCCGACCTGTTCGGGAAACAGCCGGCCCCAGGTGCGTTCGGTGGTGCCAAGCACGCGCGCGATGAAACGGTCATGCTCGCCGTCCAGCGCCGCTGCCGGCCGGGCGACTTGCGGCTGCCCCACATCAGCGCCGCCAATACCGCCGCCGCCGCCCAGCAATTGCAGCGGGTTGACCCCGAAGATCAGCCCCAGCACCACCACCACGACGATGGTGCCCAACCCCATGCCGCCGCCACCGATGCCAAAGGGCAGCCCGCCGCCAAAGCCGCCACCATGATCTTCGCCGCGGCGATCGATGATGTTGCTGCTTTCGTCTTCGTCGTCCAGATTCATGCCGCGATCCTATCGTAGCGCTGCCGGGCGCGCCAGCGCCGCCTCGACGAGCAGAGCGATGCGCACACCGGCCTTGGCCACCGACACGCGCAGCGGCGGTGTGGCCGCGGCGATATAGGCCGCGGTGACGGTGCCGCGCGCATCACGGGGGCGGGCGTCGGCAGGGATCGGGCAGGTGTCGGGATAATCCCGCAACGCCGGATAGGCGATGCTGCGCGAAATCGCCCAGGCTTCCTGCGCCCAGATGGCCACCTTGCCTTCGGTATCGGTCGGGCCGGCGCTCCAGGCGCGGCGTTGCGCGGGCGTGATGCGGGCAGGCGCGATCGCCGGCGGTTCGGTGAGCGCGCGTTCGGCCATCTCGCCGTCCCAGATCCGGTGCAGGTTCATCCGGTCAGGCGCCTTGACGCCATAGGCGGCGCGCACCTGATTGCCGCCCAGATCGCCCTTGTCGCCCATATGAAGGGGCTGGTGCAGATCGCCGACGAAGTGCACCAGAAACGCCAGCGCTTGCAATCGTTCGGCGGCCGGGCGGCTGCGATCGGCCAATATGGCCTGTTGGCGCGGGATTTGCGCGGTCACGCAATCGCCGTTCGGGCATTTGGCGTTGATGTCGAAATCCCCACACACGCTGATATTCTGATAGTGCCAGGCCGCCGAATAAGCGAAGCGGCCATCGGGCAGGCCGCGCACACAATCCGGCCACACCGATGCATCCTCGATGCTGGCCAGCGCGCAGGTCGGCGTGTTCAGCGCCGGCGCGGCGCGCAGCAGGGCCCGGATCCGGGTGCGCGCGGCGGGCGACAGCTCGGCAAAGGCGATGCTGGCGGTCAGCCGGTGGGCATAGCTGCCCCAGGCCAGCGCCGGGGCCGGCATCAGCAGCGGCATCAGCAACACCAGCGGCAGCAACAGACGGATGATGGGGGAGCGGCGAATCATGCAACCCGCATGACCCAACTGCGTTACGCTGGCGAGACAGGCGCAGTGTCGCTATGGGGGGCTTGCAATGCCGCATCCGGCCCGCACATCCCTATCGTGAAGACCAGATCATCCTTCGGCCAAAACCTCGGAAATTTCCATGCGTGATCCCTATCTCGTGCTCGGCGTGTCCAAGACTGCCAGCGAAGCCGACATCAAGAAGGCCTTCCGGCGCATCGCCAAGGAGAATCATCCCGATCGCCACGCCAACAATCCCCAGGCGCTGGAACGGTTCAAGGAAGCCAACGGCGCCTATGAGCTTCTGTCGGACGAACAGAAACGCAGCCAGTTCGACCGGGGCGAGATCGGCCCGGATGGCCAGCCGCGCAACCCGTTTGCCGGCGGCGGCGGCGGCGGTTTTGGGGGCGGCGGTGGCGGCTTCGGCAATCGCAGCGAGCGGGATTTTGCCGCCGGGGCGGACGATCTGTTTGCCGAATTGTTTGGCGGGCGCAGCGGCTTTGGCAGCGGCGGGCGCGGCTTTCGCACCCAGGTGCGCGGGCCGGATGTCGCCTATCGCCTGACCGTGCCGTTCAGCGATGCCGTGCAACTGGCGCCGCAGCGCGTGACGCTGCGCAACGGCCAGACCATCGAGATCAAGTTGCCGGCCGGGCTGGAATCCGGCAAGCAGATGCGCTTGGCCGGCAAGGGTGAACCTGGCCCCGGCGGCCCCGGCGATGCCATTGTCACCATCGAGATCGCTTCACACCATGTGCTGGAACGGGAAGGTGATGATGTCCGCCTCATCCTGCCGCTCCGGCTTGACGAAGCGGTGCTTGGCGCCAAGGTGCTGATGCCGACCGCCGAAGGCAGCGTGACGCTCACCATCCCGGCCGGCACCACATCGGGCAAGATGTTCCGCCTGAAGAGCCGGGGTTTCCGCCGCACCGATGGCACGCGCGGTGATCAACTGGTGACGGTGATGATCGACATCCCGCCCGATCACGAAGCGTTGAAGGCGTTTGCCGAAAACTTCATCGACGGCCGCAATCCGCGCGCGACCTTCGATCTTTGATGGCCGCTGTGGCGGCAGCCCGATCCTGGCGCGCCCGCTGGCCGCTCCGGCGCATTGCGATCGATGCCGTCAATGGCACATTTGCAAACGGCTTCACCCATGCCGGCAATCTGGCCTATCTCAGCCTGGTGACGCTGTTTCCCTTCGTCATCCTGCTGGCGTCGGTTGCCGGCACCCTGGGTCGCACCCGCGAAGGCCTGGCGGCGGTGGAAGCCTTCCTGCAGGCCTTGCCGCCGGGTGTCGCCGATCTGATCGGGCCAACGGTGCGCGTCGTGGTCACCGCGCCGGCCAGTGGCGGGGTGATCACCTTTGGCCTGATCGTGGCGCTGTGGACATCATCGGGCGTGCTGGTGACGCTGCGCACCATGGTCAGCCAGGCCTATGGCACCACATCGTCGATGCCGTTCTGGCGCTGGCGGCTGGTCGGGCTGGCCGAAGTGCTGGGGCTGGTGCTGATCCTGCTGATCGCCTTTGCCGCGCAGGTGGTGGTCACCGGCGCCGAAACCTTCGTGTTCAATCTAATGCCGGTGGCGGCCGATGTGTTTCCGACGTTGGGGTTGCAGCGGGTGGTGCCGGCGGTGCTGCTGTTCCTGGCGCTGTGGGCGTTGTTTGGCCAGTTGTGTCCGCGCCGATTTCGCGTGGCGCCATGCTGGCCGGGCGCGCTGGCCACGACGCTGGCCTGGACAATCACCACGCTGGCGTTGCCGCGCGCACTCAGCCTGCTCGGCGGTTATGACATGACCTATGGCAGCCTGGCCGGGGTGATCATCGCGCTGTTGTATTTCTACATCATCGGGCTGGGGCTGGTGCTCGGCGCACAGGTGAATGCTGCCATCGGTCGCGCCCGGCTGGAAACGGCCGCGATTTCCGATTAAGCCCCGGCGCAGCATCTAGATCGGAGAACGAATATGGGGATCATGACCGGCAAGCGCGGCCTGATCATGGGCCTGGCCAACGACAAGAGCCTGGCCTGGGGCATCGCCAAGGCCTTGGCCGAACAGGGCGCGGAACTGGCGTTCAGCTATCAGGGCCCGATGATGGAAAAGCGCGTGCGCCCGCTCGCCGAACAATTGGGCGTGGCGCGCCTGTTCGAATGCGATGTGGCGTCGGTGGAGAGCATGGATGCCTGCTTTGCCGCGCTGGCGGCCGATTGGCCGACGATCGATTTCCTTGTCCATGCCATCGGCTTTTCCGACAAGAACGAACTGCGTGGCCGCTATGTCGATACCAGCCTCGACAATTTCCTGCTGACCATGAACGTGTCCGTCTACAGCTTCACCGCCGTTGCGCAGCGCGCTGCCGTGATGATGCCGAACGGCGGCGCCATGGTCACCTTGAGCTATTACGGCGCCGAGAAGGTCATCCCGCATTACAATGTGATGGGCGTGGCCAAGGCGGCGCTGGAAGCCAGCGTGAAATATCTGGCGATGGACCTTGGCCCGCAGAATGTGCGGGTGAACGCCATTTCCGCCGGCCCGATCAAGACATTGGCTGCCAGCGGCATCGGCGATTTCCGCTACATCATGAAGTGGAACGAATATAACAGCCCGCTGCGCCGCAACGTGACGATCGAGGATGTCGGCGGCGCCGGCGTGTATCTGCTGTCCGGCCTGGCCAGCGGCGTGACCGGCGAGATTCACCATGTCGATGCCGGCTACAACGTGATTGGCATGAAGGCCGAAGACGCGCCGGATATCGGGCTGGAAAAGTGAGCCTCAACACATTCGGCCATCTGCTGCGCTTCACCACCTGGGGCGAATCCCATGGGCCGGCGATTGGTGCCGTGCTGGATGGCTGCCCGCCCGGCATCAACCTGGCCGAAGCCGATATCCAGCCGTTTCTCGACAAGCGTCGTCCCGGCCAATCGAAGTTCACCACCCAGCGCCAGGAGCCGGATGAAGTCCGCATCCTGTCAGGTGTCCATGACGGCCGCACCACCGGCACGCCGATCAGCCTGATGATCGAGAACGTCGATCAGCGTTCAAAGGACTATAGCGAGGTCGCCGCCAAATACCGGCCGGGCCACGCCGATTATGCCTATGATGCCAAATATGGCCACCGCGATCCGCGCGGCGGCGGGCGATCGTCGGCGCGCGAGACGGCCAGCCGGGTGGCGGCGGGCGCCGTGGCGCGAAAGATCATCGCAGGCGTCAGCATCACCGCCTATCTGGTGGAGATCGGCGGCATTGCCATCGATCGCAGCCGGTTCGATTGGGCGGAAATCGCCAACAACCCCTTCTGGTGCCCGGATGCCGAAACCGCAGCCATTTGGGCCGAAACGCTCGACGCCGCGCGCAAATCCGGATCGTCTTTAGGTGCCATCGTTGAATGTGTTGCCACGGGCGTGCCGGCCGGTTGGGGCAGCCCGCTTTATCACAAGCTGGATGCGCAGCTCGCCAGTGCGGCGATGAGCATCAATGCCGTGAAGGCCGTGGAAATCGGCGATGGCTTTGCCGCCGCGCGCCTGCGCGGCGAGGAAAACGCCGATGCGATGCGCCCCGGAGCCGACGGCCCGCAGTTCCTGTCCAACCATGCCGGCGGCATCGCAGGCGGCATTTCCACCGGCCAGCCCATCGTGGTCCGCATGGCGCTGAAGCCCACCAGTTCCATCCTCACGCCGGTGGAGACCATCACGGCAGACGGCCAGGCCACGCAAATCGTCACCAAGGGCCGCCACGACCCGTGCGTCGGCATCCGCGCTGCGCCGGTGCTGGAAGCGATGGTGGCGCTGGTGCTTGCCGATGCGTTCCTGCTGCATCGGGGGCAGGTCGGACGTTAAGCATTGTCCCGGATATAACGCCAGATTGCATTGTCACATCATGATGAAGTTTCACTAGGAGACGATCATGACCGACAAGAGCAACACGGCATCTGGTTCGCAACCGGTCCAGAAGGATGGCGACTATCCCAGCAATGAGGCGCTGGACAATATGAAAGACACCGGGACCACCTGGCATCATTACAAGCCGCCCGAAACGGCGTCGGGCACGGCAACGGCGTCTGGCACTGCTTCGGCGACGGTTCCGGTGCCGCCGCCCAAGCCGGGCTGACGGCTGCGGTTGGCGCAGCGGTGGCGCTCGGTTCAGCCAATGGCGCCGCTGCTGCACCGGCGACAGGCAGGCGGGGCTGCGACAACCCGGGATCAAATCGGGGACCGCCTGAACGGTTCGATATGATCGCAATCGACCCTAGAATAGACGCCCGCCGTTCGGCACAGCCTGGCTGGGGTGCAGCAATACCACCTCGCCGTCGGCATCCGGCACGCCAAGGGTCAAAACTTCCGACATATATTTGCCGATCTGCCGCGGCGGGAAGTTCACCACGGCCATCACCTGCCGGCCGGGCAAATCCGCCAGGCCGTAATGGCGGGTGATCTGCGCGCTCGATTTGCGCCGGCCGATGGTGCCGCCGAAATCGATCACCAGCTTGTACGATGGCTTGCGCGCCTCCGGGAAGGGCAGGGCCTCCACGATGGTTCCCACCCGCACATCGGCCTTCAGCCAGTCGTCAAAGCCGATCAGCGGCTCCGGCGGGGCATCGGCAGGGTGGAGAACATGGCTCATCGTGCGGGCTCCCAGACAGGTCGCCTCGCCTGTTTCACATTTTGCCGCGCGGCGCCACGGGGCCGACACAAGGCGCTGGGATTTCGACAGCCGCCGGCATAGGCTGGCCGCCATGACCTCGTCGCTGCAGCCCGAAAAATCCCTGACCGTCGCCGATATCGCCGAACGGGTCGAATCCGTGCTGGCCGAAGCGACCCTGGCCGAAAAAATCGCCATGATGTCGGGCAAGGGATTTTTCCGGCAGTACAAGGCCGATGGCAAATTGTGGGGCGGATCGCCCTACCGCGCCGGCGGCGGCATCGATCGGCTCGGCGTGCCGGCCTTCTGGTTCACCGATGGTCCGCGCGGCGTGGCGCGCGGCCAATCCACCTGTTTCCCGTGCACCATGGCGCGCGGCGCCAGTTTCGATTCCGATCTGGAACACCGAATCGGCGAGGCCATGGCCATCGAGATTCGCGCCCAGGGCTGCAATCTTTCGGGCGCGGTGTGCATCAACCTGCTGCGCCATCCGGCGTGGGGCCGCGCGCAGGAAACCTATGGCGAGGATCCGCATCATCTGGGCGCCATGGGCGCGGCGCTGGCGCGCGGGCTGGCCGCCCACAATGTCTGCGCCACGGTCAAGCATTTCGCGCTCAACAGCATGGAGAATATGCGCTTTTCGGTGGATGTGATCATCGATGAACGCAGCTTGCACGAGGTCTATCTGCCGCATTTCAAGGCGGTGATCGACGCGGGCTGCCAAAGCGTGATGAGCGCCTACAACAAGGTGAACGGCGAATATTGCGGCGAGAATCGCCATCTGCTGACCGACATTCTGCGCCACGAATGGGGCTTTGCCGGCTTCGTGCACAGCGACTGGATCATGGGCGTGCACAGCGTGTGGGGCGCCGCCGCCGGACTGGATGTCGAAAATCCCGAACCGCGGGTGTGGGGCGACAAATTGCTGGCAGCCGTTGAAGCCGGCAGCATCGCCGCTTCGGTGATCGACACGGCCTGCCGCCGCATCCTGACCGTGCTTTACACCAATGTTTCCGCCGAAGACCCGCTGCCCGAATATACGCAAGCAATGGTGTCCAGCCGCGCGCACGCGGCGCTCGCGCTGGAAGCCGCGGAGAAATCCGCCGTGCTGCTGAAGAATGACGGCGTGCTGCCCTTCGCTCCGGTCAAGCGGCTGGCGGTGCTTGGCCGGCTGGCGCGGCTGGCCAACACCGGCGACAATGGCTCGTCGCGGGTGCGGCCGTTGCATGTCGTCACCGCGCTGGAAGGGCTCGCGGCCGTCACCGACGTGCTGACCGGCGATGAAGATGATCTCGCCGCCGCGGCAGCCGCCGCCAGCGCCGCCGACGCCGTGGTGGTGATCGCCGGCTACACCGCGCGCGAGGAAGGCGAATTCATCCCCGGCGGCATCACCCTGGGGCAGGACAATGCCGCCGGCGCCGATATTGGCGGCGATCGCGCCGATCTGGGTCTGCCGGCCGACACGCAAGCATTGATCCACGCGGCGGCCGCCACCGGCAAACCGCTGGTGGTGGTGATCGTGGCCGGTTCGGCGGTGCTGGTGGAAGGCTGGCACGATGCGGCTGGCGCCATCTTGCAAAGCTTCTATGCCGGCCAGGCCGGCGGCACCGCGTTGGCGCGGCTGCTGTTCGGGCAGGTGTCACCATCCGCGCGCTTGCCGTTCAGCGTGGCCCGGCAGGCCGGGGATTATCCCTGGTTCGATCGTACCGCCAGTACCATCACCTATGATCTGTGGCACGGCTATGCGCGGCTGGAGCGCGAGGGGATTGAACCGCGCTATGGCTTTGGCCACGGCCTGTCCTACACGGCGTTCGCCCTGCGCGCCTTGAAATTGCGGCTGGCGCAGGACCGGGTGGCGATCAGCGTCGCGGTCAGCAATACGGGGCCGATGGCCGCCGAAACCCCAGTGCTGGTCTTTGCCCATGCCCCGGACGGCCCGGTGGCACGCTGGCCGCGGCAACTGGCGGCCTTCACCCGCGTCGCGCTGGCGCCGGGGGAGACGAAGATCGTCACCCTGTCGGTGCCGTTGTCGGCCCTGCGCTGGCGCGGGCAGGGGCGCTGGCATTTCCAGCCCGGCGACTATGGCTTCAGCGTCACCACCGGCGCCGGCGATCCCGATGTGTCGGCGACCATCCGGCTGGAATCACTTGGAATTTGAGTGAATGAACTCCCTCCCCCTTGCGGGGAGGGCGACTCGTGCCCCTTGGCGCGAGCGGGGTGGGGGTTGCACCCGTGGTAGCCGGCGGCGGGAACCCCCACCCCCGCTCGGCTGGCGCCGAGTCGCCCTCCCCGCAAGGGGGAGGGAGTGCTTACGATCAGTTCGGCAGCGTCACGCTGGCCAGTTTGGGATCGCGCGAACCCACCGGCGCGGCCAGCACTTCGGCCAGGAACACGCCCTTGTTCACCGCGCTGGTGCGTGGATCGCCGGCCTGGCTGCGGATGGCGGGATCGCCGTTGTTGGCACCGGCGCGGTCGAGCAATTGCTGTTCAGCCTGGCTGCGCGGGGGCGGCTTAACGCCGGGGCCGAACAGCGCCTCCATCGCGGCGGCCTGGGAATCGACGCCCATGGCGCGCGGCGCACCGGGGGTGGGCGGCGCCAGCGCATAATCCGGCGGCACCACCAACGGCGCGGAGCGGGCGATGGCCAGTTCATCGGGGCCGCGCCCGGTCAGGCGGTTGCCCTTGCCGCCGCAGGCGGTGAGCGTCACGGCCAGCAGGCCCAGAACAATCAGGTTACGCATCGCGGGCTTTCCCATCGTTGGTATCGGTTGACGCAAACAGGGCGCGCGCCAGCAGCAGGATCACCCCGAGTGTAATCGCACTGTCGGCAAGATTGAAGACATAGAAACTGTGCGTTTCCCAGAAGAAATGCAGGAAATCGACCACGTAGCCGAACCGCACCCGATCGATGATGTTGCCGAACGCGCCGCCCAGCACCAGGCCGAGCGCGATTATGTCCACTGCGTTCTTCTCCCGCCGCAGCCACAGCGCCACCGCCAGCGCAATCCCGGCGGTGGCGGACGTGAGCAACCAGCGCGCCAGATCCGAATCCGCCGCCAGCAGGCCCATCGAAACGCCGATATTGCCGACGAATGTCAGCCGGAAGAAGGGCAGCACATCGATGCCGCCGATTTCGGGCAGGCGGATGATGTTCAGCACCCAATATTTGCTGATCTGATCAAGGATCAGCACGATGACGGCGAGGGCGTAGCCAGATTTCGGGCCGCGGTTAGGCATTTATCACCGTGTCACCCGCCACTGCCTCACAACGCCCGCACAACGATGTCTCTTCCACCACATCGGGCAGATGCCGCCAGCAGCGCGCGCATTTCGGCAAATCGGCCTTGGCAACGGTCAGCAGCTCTTCGCCGCCATGGGCGAGCGTCACCTCCGACACCAGCAGCAGTTCGGCCAGATCGAGCCCGGCCAGCGCAACAATGCGGGTGTCGTGCGTGGTGGTGATGTCGATGCGCGCTTCCAGGAAGCTGCCGATGGTCTTGGCGCGGCGCAGTTCCTCAAGCTTCAGATAGGCTTCCTCGCGCAACTTGCGAACCAATGTGAACTGCCCATCCAGCGCATCGTCGCGCCAGCCGGCATCGATCTCGGGCCAATCGAGCAGATGCACGCTGTCGGCATTCGGGTAGCGCGTGCCCCATACTTCCTCGGCGGTGAACACCAGCACCGGCGCCAGCCAGCGGGTGAGGGCGTGGAAGCTGATATCCAGCACCGTGCGCCAGGCGCGGCGGGTCAGGGCCGTGGGTGCGTCGCAATAGAGACTGTCCTTGCGGACATCCATGGCGAAGGCCGACAAGTCATTCTGCACGAATTCGGCGATCAGCGTGGTGTAGCGGTTGAAATCATAGGCGGTTGCAGCGGCGCGCAATTCGCCAGACAGCATGGCGAGCCGGTGCAGCACCCAGCGTTCCAGCGCCGGCATCTGATCGGCGGGCAGACGCTCGGCTTCATCCCAGCCCTCAAGTGCGCCGAGCAAGTAACGGAAGGTGTTGCGAAATTTGCGATACTGATCGGCCACGCCCTTCAGGATCTCATCGCCGATGCGGTGATCCTCGGTGAAATCGACGCTAAGCGCCCACAGCCGCAAGATGTCCGCGCCGTACACCTTCATGATGTCGAGCGGGTTGATGACATTGCCTTCCGACTTCGACATCTTGCGCCCGCTGGCGTCCATGGTGAAGCCGTGGGTGAGGATGGCGTTGTACGGCGCCCGCCCGCGCGTGCCGCAGCTTTCCAGCAGGCTCGATTGGAACCAGCCGCGATGCTGGTCGCTGCCTTCCAGATACAGGTCCGCCGGCCATTGCATTTCCGGCCAGCGCCCGGATCCGAGCACGAAGGCGTGGGTGCAGCCGCTGTCGAACCAGACGTCGAGAATATCGGTGATCTGTTCGTAATCGTCGGCCTTGTCGCCGAGGAGTTCAGCCGCGAATTCCGGCGTCCAGGCATCGACGCCCTGTTCGCGGAAGCGGGCGATGATGCGTTCGTTGATGGCTTTATCAACCAGATATTCGCCGGTTTTCCGGTTCACGAACAAGGTGATCGGCACCCCCCAGGCGCGCTGGCGGCTGAGCACCCAATCCGGACGGCCTTCGACCATCGCCCCGATGCGATTGCGGCCTTTTTCCGGGGTGAACTGCGTGGCAGCGAGGGCGGCGACGGCGGTTTCGCGCAAACTCTTCCCCTCCCCTTCAGGGGAGGGGTTAGGGGTGGGGAATGTGGTTTCGGGGGCCGAAGTGTCGTCCACGCGGCCCGGCCCCACCCCCAGCCCCTCCCCTGAAGGGGAGGGGAGTTTTGTATCCATCGGCACGAACCATTGCGGCGTGCAGCGGAAGATCACCTTCTTCTTCGACCGCCACGAATGCGGATAGCTGTGGCTGAACGGCCCGGCGCTCAGCAACGCCCCCGCCGCCCGCAGATCATTGCAGATCGGCCCCTCTGGCGCATTCAACGCCGGGTTGATGACATTCTTCGCCTCGCCGCCCAGCCACAGCCAATCGGCGCGGTAACGGCCATCGCCTTCCACCGCGAACACCGGATTGATGCCGTTCGCCTTGCACAGCGCGAAATCATCCTCGCCATGATCGGGCGCCATATGGACCAGGCCGGTGCCCTGATCGGTGGTGACGAACTCGCCGGGGAGGAAGGGGCGGGGCTTGGCGAAGAAGCCGCCGAGATGGTGCATCGGGTGGCGGGCGATGGCGCCGGCGAGTTGGGTGCCGATCAAGCCAAAACCGACCAAACGCGCCGGACCTACACGCTGGTAAAATTGTTCGATCAAATCATCGGCGATGAGGTAGTTGCGACCCTGCCACTCGCCAAGAACGTAGCGAACCTCCGGCCCATAGGCGATCCCCTGGTTCACCGGGATCGTCCAAGGCGTCGTCGTCCAGATCACCGCATACGCCCCCACCAGTTCCGGCGCGTTCGGCGCTTCGACAATCTCGAACGCCACGTCGATCTGCGTGGACGTGATATCGTGATACTCAACCTCGGCATCAGCCAGCGCGGTCTTTTCCACCGGGGACCACATCACCGGCTTGGCACCGCGATAGATCTGGCCGCGCTCCGCGAACTTCAGCAGTTCGGAAACAATGGTGGCTTCCGCCTGGAAATCCATCGTCAGATAGGGGTGCGCCCAATCGGCGTTGATGCCCAGCCGCTGCAACTGCCCGGCCTGCACGTCCACCCAATGCTGCGCATAGGCCCGGCATTCGGCGCGGAATTCCACCGCCGGCACCGCATCCTTGTTCAGCTTCTTGGCGCGATACGCCTCTTCGACTTTCCATTCGATCGGCAGGCCGTGGCAATCCCAGCCGGGCACATAGGGCGCGTCCTTGCCCATCAGCGTCTGCGTGCGCACCACTGCATCCTTCAGGATATGGTTCAGCGCATGGCCGATGTGCATGTCGCCATTGGCGTAGGGCGGGCCATCGTGGAAGATGAACTTCTCGCGACCCTGCCGGTCCGCGCGCAGTTGCGCGTACAGA
>Ga0164294_10001020_pt1 | contig 26482 bp, 20 predicted proteins | sample GEODES005metaG_FD_111479 | JGI IMG/M metagenome (GOLD analysis project Ga0164294, IMG submission 111479) | Oligotrophic lake water microbial communities from Sparkling Lake, Wisconsin, USA - GEODES005 metaG | ecosystem: Environmental > Aquatic > Freshwater > Lake | place: USA: Sparkling Lake...
TCAAGTGTAGCAGTACTGCCTGTTGAAGTTGATTTGGTTGCTGGCGTAAATTTCAGGGTATCATTATCAAAACGATAATTTCGAATGATTCCCGAAGGCAATTTCACTTTTACGGAGAGCAGAGAAGTATCGTCAAGTAACATGAACTTACTGTCGTCAGTAAGTTTAATAGATATACGGGGTTTTGAGGATACGATATCTCTATTCAGGATGTGTACGCCATCAAAAGTTACATCCAAAGTAGGTTTGAACAAATCTTCTTTTACATAAAATTGTTTAAATAAGAAGTTGTTAAACAAGTATTGTTCAGGTTGTGCGTATTCTGGGTTAAAATTGATGAATAATGTATTAGCACCGATGAGTTTTCTAGTATCAAATCGGTAAGCGAATTTAACGGTATCGCCTGCAGAAAGTGGTTTCAATCTGGGCAATGCAAAAGTTTTGGGCGTATTGGATGCATCTGTAACCGTTAATTGTACGGCTAAGCTATCAAATTTCTCTTGGCTAATATTTTTGAAAGCCACTTCAAAATCTAGCGGTTCGCCCACGTTAAGGCTATCTTTCGATTTAAAATACACAATAGGAGCAATGGTACCCTCTGGTGGCAAATTGGCGTTAAGCATCCAATAATTTAGTTGATTAGGTGTGCCGGCAGCAGAATCAACATTATTCATTTTAAGTTTCAAGAAGGGGTAGTTGGCAGCCTTAATAAACCCAATCGAAGTATCTTTCATGGATGATAATGTAGTAAGTAACGTATCTGTGCCATCTATCTTTTTACCATAAATCTCCAAAGAAATAATATCATTAAATGGTTGCAAATCTGTGCCTTTCCACTGTAATACATTCCATTTTAAAGCCGGTCCAAACCAAGGAGATTCCATTGTTGCGCTACTTTCTTTGGTCATTATTGTTGCGTCAAAAGTCAAGTAATCATTTACTGCATTTCCTACATTTTGGTAGATAGGATAGGTAAACTCTTTATTTTTAGCAAAAAATATAAAGGGTACATTTTGGGTAAATTTTTCGATTGAAGAAAAGCCCAATTGCTTAAGCGTATGGAATAATGATTTGCCAGATCCCAAGGTAGCTGTATCTGAAAGCCATTGATTTACAAAATTTGCATTGAAATCAGCGCCTAAATTGGTGATAGAGATATAATTTCCCTTAGGTATCGATTCTAGAAAATCAATGGCACGTTTTCTTAAAACGGTTGTATTATAGGGAAATTCAAATGCATTTTTATTATGAGAACAAGGTGTCCAACTATTATATTTTCCCAAACCGCCTATTTGAAGGCTGTTTTCCCAAGGTTTTAAGGAAATACTATCATATATTACAATTTGTAGTGAGCTGTATTTACAACCATAACTTACATAGTTGTTTTCATTGATGGTCACTTGTAATTTATCGTTAAAATAATAGGGGTATAAGCCAGTGGTAATTTTAAGACTCGACACCTTTTTATCATAGTCAAAAACCCGATTGTCTTTCAATTGCATTCTAGTCAATACGTTTTTCTTGTATTGAAAATAGTGCGATTGATTGTACCCTACTGATGGGCTTTTGGGCAAATAAACAAAAGAGGAAACATTCCATATATATGGATTTGAAGCAGTTGGGACTGGCGCCGTTCTCCAATAATACACCGTACTATCCAAGTAATTGAGGTCTGGAATATTAAATTGTATTAATCCACCGGCAACAGAAACGGATTGCATTTTTTTCAATGGAGAACTGAAGTTTTCAGTAGTATCTATCTCAAAAACATAACTACGTAAGGGGGCAAAAGGATTGGCTGCGGAAGCATAAAAAGCAGTTAATTTATCTTTTACAATAGCATAGTTATAGGGGTATACTGGCCTGATTTCATCTTCAATGATGACAAAAGATTTAACAACCGTATTATTGGTTTCATCCCTTTCTGCAACAATATTATTGGGGTCGATGGTAACGGTAATTTTATTATTCCCTTTGTCGGTTAAAGGGTTGATATTGATACTAAATTCCATAGAATCAATATATTTCAAGGCAGCTCTTTTCCCCCTGAAAACATCTACCGATAAGCCTGAAGGCAATTGACGTTGTACCAGTAATTCGGTAGAATCACCAATAGCTTTTCCGAGGTTGATTAATTTTATTTTTACCAAAAACCGTTTGTCGGCTACGGAAACGGGGGTGGGATTGATGGCAACCATTGGATCTTCCACAACATAATCGGGTACTGGTGGCGAATACATCTTAATTGCAGGATCACCATGGATGCTTATTTCTTCTGCGTGGATTCTGGCATAATAATCATTATTACCTGTAATCGATAACATTTTACGCATAGCGTTGCGATGCATTTCCCCTAAGGTGGTGCCATAACTATCTTTCCCAATTTGGTTGTAAAAACTATTGGTGTAGATATTCAGATAATTTACAATTCCATAGTGGGTACTAGCAAAAAAGGCAATACTACCTCTTTCCTTTGCCAATACGTATTTTTCGGATAAAGTTTGGTAGCCTGCATATTTTCTTAAACTATCAAAAACGAATATATTACCTGCACTACAACCATTTACAAAAAATACAGGGTATTTACCTGGATTATTGTATTTAGATGGTTCATCGATATTAAATTCTAAGGTGTTGGTAGAAGAGTGACCAAAATAAGTAAGGATATTTATCCCTTCGGCAAATAAGTCTTGCAGTTGAGAAGATGAAATTTGTTCAATGGATAGTGAGCTATTTTTGCTGAAACTATAAACATTCCCCCCAAACAACGTATCCCTCAATACATTACCATTGGCAACCATATAGCCATAAATCACTGCTTGTAAATAGGGGTCTGAACCACCAACCGCATGTACCACATTTTTCATCCAACTTCTGCCTTTAACGGTATTGGGTAATGTTTGATACACGTTTTCATATTGTTTTACTTTCTGCAAGTAGTTGTATACTTCCTCCCCATTAATTGCTGAAACCCTACCAATGGCAATATCGGATACCGGATCAAAGTTTTGAGAGGCCAATTGATTGTCGGACCCTGGGATTCCGAAAGTAGGCACCAAATTCAATTCCTCTACTACAGGGATATTTTCATTATTTCTATAATCCGTATATAAAATACCTCTTCCAATTAAAAATACAAATTTGGGCTTGACAGCAAAAGTATTGCGTGCGAAGCTGATGAAATTTTTTACAGATAATGGATGTCCTTTGATACCAAAGGCAAATTGATCAATCAACTGATCCATGTCGTATACCTTAGCTGAATATCCTCCACCTGCGGTTGATGACCTATATTGCTTATAATCATCAACTGGATTACCGTTACTACTGGAATACAATTTTTTATTGGAAACGATAAGGTAATCACCTTGGTTAATTTGATTGGCGTAGTTTACAAAATTTCTAGTTTGCAGGTTGGTGATGTTACCTATATTACTAGGAACTGCATTCAAAAGAACCAATTTACGCTGGGTAGCCGATGGCAATAATGCAAATTTATATTTGCCGGGTACCGAGGTATTGGCAACATATTTTTTATAATTGGTTAAATCAATCAATACCGGTGGTACACCGCCATCGTTGAAATAAACAATTTCCAAGTAGTTTCCATTGGTGGATGCTGGAAGTTCAAAAGCAAATTGCGAAGCGTTTCCAAAATTAAATTCCCGTGGATAGGTTAATGTTAATTTCGAGACTACAATACGATCCGTTGTGGCTCCTGAAGTAGTTGAAATCAGGAATTGCTCGGTTGCATTTTTTAGAAAAACATTCATCGGAACGGTTGCCGATTTACTATCTTGATTAAAATATTCTATTGCTGATGTAATTTGGGTATTGCCATTGATAGCAACTTTGTAATTTCTAAAGTTCATGGCATTGCCAGAAAGGGTTACTTGCAATGAAGGATCGGGTCCATTTGGATTTATATAGAGATAACTGCCAAATTGGATGGGAAAAGAAGGTAAAATTTCTTGAGAAGTCCATCCCTCCCCTACTTCATAAGAAGAAGAATACACATATTCACCCACTACAGAGGCATAACCAGGGTTCAGTCTTTGCTTTGTATTGAGGTTAAACGTATGCATAAAGTAGCTTTCTGCAGGCAGTGTGTTTGATGCAACGTTGTTATCTTGATCTAATATTCTCAGGGGAGTTCCAGTTTTTTTAACCGTTAAAAAATAAGCTGCGGTATCTGTTTGTAAGCTCCACGTATCATTTCCTTGGATTGCAGGATTTTTATACAATTTGGTATCTGGCTTACCATCATTTTGTTCGCCATAGAATTCGATGTAGTCTGATCCGGAAAAAACGCCTGTTGGTATAGAAGTGTACAAAGGAATTTCTTTTCCGTTACGAAAAAGTTGAAATTGCTCTGCCGATGTGGATGCAAGCCCTGCGGATTGTAGTGTATTGGCGGAAATTCTGTACATTCCGTTTGAACCTACTTTAAATTTATAATAAGTGTTGGAATAATCTATCCACTCGTTGTTATATTGTGCATTAACGCTGGAAGCGAAAGTAATACAACAGAAAAGAAACAAAATGTTCTTCATAGCTGTTTGTCTTTAGTGTTTTTTAGTTTTCTTTTTCGTCATATTTAATCGTACAGAAAAAATATGTGTGTAAAGAGGGTTTGATTGGTTTGCGAGATTGGTGAAAGCGTAGTCGATAGTCATATTTTTCAGGTTAAAACCTACGCCCATAGCGGGTTGATAAATCCAAACTTTTTTAAGGTTGAGCGTATCGCCGTCTGCAAGTGCTTTTTGAAAATTATTGATACCAGCCCTTATGAAAATCAGTTTTTTATAGCCCATTTCGAGGCCAATTTTGGGGTCGGCACTAACGGGGTCTGCACTTAATAAAACATTCCTTTTACCATCAAAAGTGAGGTCCAAATTGGCTTCGGCCAATAGATTGATGTTTTGACTAATCTTGAAGTCGTATCCAACGCCAAGGATAAGGCGTGGTGCAGTTAATTCTGTAGATTTTACAGGAATATCGTTGTTGGTTAAGTAGAGCACTTCCTTTTCCTTCTCGGTAAATTGAAAAGACCAAGCATTAAATGTGGTGGTAACATCTCTTGCAGCTACACCAAGTTTCCAATTGTTTTTTTTGTATTGGATACCGGCATCTATTCCGAAACCCCAAGCAGAAGCGAAACTACCAACACTTCTACGAATTATTTTTGCATTTACGCCAAAACTGAGGTTTTCATGTTCCGTTTTTTTTAATACTTGGGCATAACTTAATAAAAAGGCATAATCTGCAGAAGAGAAAGATCGTATGTTGTTGTAATTGATAGAGCCATCGGGTTCAACAAGAAAAAGTGTGTTGGGAATGTCATCTACGGCAAAGCGTAAAAGAGATATACCTAAGGTGCGTTTTTTATCCTTTAACGGTATAGCGATGCTTCCAAAATCATATTTACCGATTCCGGCAAAATAATCAGCATGCATGATATTGACAACAGGAATATCAGTAATATACGCTAATCCGGCGGGGTTCCAATATCCGGCTGTACCATCTTGAATAGAAGCGACTTGTGCTCCTCCCATTGCCAATCCCCGAGCACCAGCACCGATATTGAGGAACTCATTGGAATATTTTCTGAATTGTGCAAATGATGTATTACCAATTGCAAGTATAAAAACAAAAGATATAAAAAGTTTCAGTGGTTGCATTGCAAATTTTCAGTAATGCAAATTAACTTGTTTATACTAAAAAAAGAATTTTAGTATAAAAAGATAACCTTTAGCATTTGGATTTTAAAATAGGGTGCAACATCTACAAACGAAAATACCGTATAAATATTGCCTTTTCGTTAAACCCGATTTCTTACCTACATTTGCGAAAATACTACAATATGACCCTTATTGAAGAACTATCTTGGCGGGGAATGGTACAGGATATTATGCCTGGCACAACAGAACAATTGCAAAAAGAAGCAGTAACTGGCTATATAGGATTTGATCCCACGGCAGACAGCTTGCATATTGGCTCGCTAGTACCTATATTACTCTTGGTGCATCTTCAAAAGGCTGGCCACAAACCTGTAGCATTGGTAGGTGGCGCAACCGGAATGATAGGTGACCCATCTGGAAAAAGTGAAGAAAGAAACTTATTAAGCGACGATATCCTCCAGCACAACATCAAAGGCATCCAACAACAACTCGAAAAATACATCAATTTTGACCAAACAATGAGCAATGGCGCATTGTTGGTAAATAATTACGATTGGTTTAAAGGCATTTCATTCATACATTTTTTGAGGGATGTAGGTAAATATATTACTGTCAATTACATGATGGCAAAAGACAGCGTCAAAAAAAGAATTGAAGGGGATACCGGCATCAGTTATACTGAATTTGCGTATCAATTGATGCAAGGCTATGATTTTTATTGGTTATTTGAACATAAAGGCGTGAAATTGCAAATGGGTGGAAGCGACCAATGGGGCAATATCATTACCGGCACTGAGCTTATCCGTAAAAAAACTGGTGGAGAAGCCTTTGCATTTACTTGTCCGTTAATTAAAAAGGCAGACGGCGGCAAATTTGGAAAAACAGAAAAAGGGAATATATGGTTGGATCCTGAAAAAACTTCACCGTTCCATTTTTACCAATTTTGGCTTAATGCTACTGATGTGGATGCCATGCAATGGATAAAAATATTTACTTTTTTAGACCAAGAAACTATTGAAACCATTACAATAGCCCATCTTGAAGACCCCGGAAAAAGATTACTGCAAAAAAGAATGGCAGAAGAAATTACAAGATTTATCCATGGTGAACAAGAGTTATTAAAGGCGATTCAAACCACCGAAAAACTTTTTTCAGGAAATGCGGCGGAAAACATTAAAGATCTTTCGGAAGAAGAATTGTTGCAATCTTTAGAAGGCGTTCCGATTGTGGAAATGAGTAAAGCTACTATTGAAACAGGAATTGATATTGTAACGCTTGTAAGCGAAGCCGGGATATTTTCAAGCAAAGGAGAAGCCAGAAAAATGATTGCAGGTGGTGGTGTAAGTGTGAATAAAGATAAAATAAGCGACCCAAATCTTATCATAGATCATAGTTTTTCTCTCCTTTCTACTTATGTATTGGTGCAGAAAGGAAAGAAAAACTATTATCTCATCAGATTTATTTGATTTCTTTAATGGTTTTCCACATTTCGTCGGCAACTAATTTGTTGCCGGCATCGCTAAGGTGAACCCTGTCTGTTGTGAGGATGCCAGATTCTTTGTTGTCGGGATTTTTGGAGAAATTATGCTGTAAAAAAGCTTTCCGAAGGTCAATTAATGGGAGGTTTTCTGCTTTGGCAATACTTCTGATAACGTTGCTATATTTATTGAGGTCGCCATCTAGTTGATTAGCGAAATCAGTTTTTTCACCGATAACAGCGGGCGTACAAATGGCTACTTTGATGTTGGCTTGTTTTAGCTTTTTGATGATTGCTAGATAGAACTTTTCAAATTTATCAGCGTCAGTGCCTGTTCCTGAAGATTGTTTGTGCCACACATCGTTTACACCAACGTATATTACCACGATATCGGGATGCTTTGTTAAAACATCTTCTTCCATCCGAAGGTATAAATCGTATACTTTATTTCCACCGATACCTGCGCCTATTAATTCATAAGATTTATCCAACCCATTTGACAGGAACATGGCATTCATCAAATCAACATAACCACCAGGCTTAACACCCGCTTGGGTGATAGAATCGCCAAAAAAAAGTACTTTTTTCTTTGTTTGCATAATAGAAAAGGAGGAAATCGCAAAGGTTAAAGAAACAGAAATAATTAAAAGTTTAAAAGTTTTAGACATAATTCTTTTATTTTTTTAAAAATAAACTATAAAAAACAAAATAAACAATTACAGTAAAATTTATCCTTTGTACTATTATTTTTTAAACCGTTAAACAATTGATTTATTTAAAAAAAGGGTTGAATGCAGCTATCCACTAACGGCATAAGCTATTTTTAAAAGCCGTATCGACGCATCAAATCGTTAACTTTGTAATTGATTAAGATAAACAACATGGAAACCAATAATACCACCCCAACTTCCCCACATTTACCACAAATTGCAGACAATTGTTGGGAGATGATGGCTGCCGGAGTAAGTAATAGAAATAGTATTATGCATCAAGCCGTAGTGGCAACTTTACATGGGAATACCCCCATTATGCGAACGGTTATCTTAAGGCGGGTGGATATCCAAGAAAAAAAAATATTTTTCCATACAGATTTCAGAAGTCATAAAGTTACTGATATCCTTCAAAATCCACTTGTTAGTTGGTTGTTTTATGATCAAACCCAACGAACCCAACTGCGTATGAGTGGTGCTACCATCGTGCATCACCAAGATGAATGTGCTGCGTTACATTGGGAAAAAACAACGCACCATAGTAGAAGAAGCTATATGATTCCTACGGCACCTTCTACCCTATTGGCTTATGAAGACAGCGGCATGAATGATTCATTAACTGGATTTCATTATACTTTAGAAGAAAGTGAAGTTGGCTACAACAATTTTGCCGTTGTTGAAACTTCTGTGGATTGGCTTGAGTGGTATTTTACACACCATACTGGAAACAAAAGAGCCTTTTTTGAGTATAAGAATACCGTACTTTCTCATGCTAGCTGGGTGATGGCGTAAGAAAGTCGTAAGTCGGGAGTCGGGGAGTTAAAAAAGAGAACAAGTTATTTTAACCCAGTTTACGTATTAGAAGAAAAAAGCAAATTTTGTGGCTAAAGCCATTTCAAAATACCCATAAAACCCCTAGCTAAAGCTAGGGGCTATTAAAAAACGCTTTTCAATTTTCCTAATGCTTAATTTCTGTTTAAGTGCAGGACTTGCACATTGTATTTGTGAATAATTAGGAAATAGATAGCACTATAGCCTTCAACTTACACAGTTTATGCCCCCCTTAGACACTTTACGGGACCGTGTCACAGTTTATGAAACACTACCCCAAACTAACTGAAAAACTATTTAAGAATTCCAACTTTCGACTTTCGACTTATGACTTATGACTTCCCCGACTTTCAACTTTCGACTTCCGACTTACGACTTCCCCGACTTCCGACTTAAAAAATCAACTGTACAAAATAATACAATATAGAAGGACAAATCAAACAACCCATAGCCGTATGAAAAGTTGCTGTAAGTGCACCATAAGGTACCAATTTAGGATCTGTAGCTACAAGCCCGGCAGAAACGCCACTGGTTGAACCAACAAGACCACCAAAAATCATGGCAGATTGTGGGTTATCGATGCCCAATCTTTTAGCTACAAATGGTGTAAGAATCGTAACAAAAACTGATTTTATAACGCCAATGGCTATACTAATGGCAATGACTTCAGAACTGGCACCAACAGCAGCTCCCGTAACAGGACCAACAATAAACGTACAAGCTCCGGCACCAATGGTAGTCATACTTTTTGCATCTGTGTACCCCATAATATATGCAATACTTCCGCCTACTACAAAAGCTACAACTGTACCTACCAATAAGCAAAAAAATCCTACCCAACCTGTTTTTTTAATCTCTGTAAAACTAGCACCAAGAGCGGTTGAAACAATCGAAAAATCCCTTAACATGGAACCGCCAAGTATGGCCACCCCCGAAAATGCCGGCACAGAAGCAATACCTTTTTCTTTTCCAAAATAGGCTATAATCAACCCGAAAGTAATGGCTATAGCAGCTCCAGGTACTTTATTATTGGTAAGACGCTTGGCAATGAAATAGGACACAGACATCACCGCACCAACCAATAAAAAGGCAAACACCAAGCCATTTTTGTCTAATAACTTAATTAAATCTTCCATAGAAATGAATTAATTATTTTTTTGACTAAGCGAGGTAAATATAGGAATCAATAAATAGCAGGCAACGGTGGCTAAAATACCTACCAAAAGGGCTACCCAGCCACCAGATAAGGCAGCTTTTACATTTTGTGAGGCAGACATGGCAACAACTACGGGAATATACATTTTACTCCAAAAAAGAATGCCGCTCTCCGTTTCTTCATGCAAGAGATTTTTCTTTTTAAGATAATCATACATTAATATTAGAAATAGCATAGCAAATCCTACTCCGCCTAAATTTCCACTTAAATGAAAAAATTTACCGAGTAGGTCGCCTAAAATATGACCTGCCAAAAAGCATCCGGCAAGTATGGAAACACCATAAATCTTCATAACTGTTCGTTGGTAATCGTTGAGTAATAACTTTAAAAATAGGGAAAAATTACCAACGAACAGCTTATAACTTCTACTATTCGTCCTTTGCTTTTTTTGCTTTTTTATTCTTTTCTTTATTTTTATGTCGGCCACTACCGTCGCCGTCGTCCATTTTTCCACTTGCAGGATCTAATTTATCTAAAACAGCTTGTAAGCGATTTTTTGCAGCGATGGCTGCAGCATCTTGTTTATCGGCAGTAACAAGGGGTTCTTCAAAAGGCGCATTGTGCATATCAAAAAGTTCTCCAGCTCTATTTAATTTCCATTGAGCTTCTCTTACATACCAATCATTACCCAATTCCATAAAAATCCAATCTCTAGGGTTACCCTTTTTCCCTAACAATTGTGGGGCAAAACTTATTCCATCTAAAATAGTTGATTCAGGAAGTTTTGCTCCTGCAATTTCTGCAAACGTGGTAAAGAAATCGCTTCCATCAATCAGCTGAATGGATATTTGATTGGGTTTAATTTTTCCAGGCCAGTTGGCAATCATCGGCACCAAACTACCACATTCTTTCATGCTGCCTTTTTTACCTGATAGTTGTTTTCCATTGATGGTTGATTTAGGTATCGCTTCTGCAGATGTGCCATTATCACCCATAAAAAACACCAAGGTATTGTCTCTCAACTGCAAACTATCCAACACATGCATCAATTTGCCCACCAATTTATCCATGTACAAAATGTTGTCATTAAATAAATCTTTGCTGTTTGGCTTACTATCTGGTGTTGCAATAATTTCACCATGCACATGAACCATAGGGTAATACGCAAAAAATGGTTTGTCTTTATTGGCTGCAATAAAATCCACCAAATGATTGTGCATGATATCAGGCATATACTCATTTACACCCAACACTTTATCTTGACCATTAATGGTGTAATGTTCTAATTTATCAGGATTTTTACTAGTATAGATGCCACTTCCTCTAAAACGTAGGTAGTCATCATATCCAAAATCGCTCGGCTGACCGGGCAATTGCCCCCATTTTCCTGCAGATGTGGTAATGTAGCCAGCTTCCTTCAACACTTTGGGTATCATAATTTCATTAGCGGGTTGCATTAAAGTGGTTTGATCTTGATTCATTGCACCAGTTCTAAAAGCGTACCTTCCGGTCATAATTAATGCCCTAGAAGGCCCACACAAGGGGGCTGTATATGCATTATTGAAACGAATACCGTTTTTTGCTAATAAATCGATGTTGGGTGTTTTAAAATTATCTGACCCATAGCAACCTATATTTGCAATGCCTAAATCATCGGCAAAAATGAAAATAATATTCGGTTTGGCTGATTTTTTACTGGCTTTTGGGATTAATGCACCTGAATTTTGTGCAGCACAAGAGAAAACAACCATCGACAACAAAACAATACTGAGATTTCTAATCATTATAACTGAATTTTAAAACGGTAAAGTGCTTAAAAACTAATAAAATATTATGAAAATTAGCGCATCATTTAATTTTTGCACCTTTACCGCGAAACAATGTTGATTTTTTAAAAAATATGAAGACTAAGACAAATTAAAAAGTTCAAAGTTTATTCTATGCAAAGAAAACATGTAAAGAATAATTTATTTTATTGGCATGGTTTAAATGAAAATGCCAAACAGGTAAAATATAATCTACGATTTATCTTATTTAAAATAACTTTTCTGATTCATCTATGGCATTATTGCTTTGCATTATCATTCCCTGAAAAAAACACATTCACCTGGCGATGCATCGTATACAACCTAAACCTTATACCATCAAAAACTACAATTCCACTTGATTTATTGTTGCCCATAATTGGATTGTTGGCATATTTTTTCCAATGAATTAAATCTTTTGAAACAGCCACATTAGTAGACCATTCATGCCAATCTTTAAACGCCGAACCATGGTAAAAGCCATAATACAATCCATTGTATTGAATGACTTGGTTCATGGCTACTGCAAATTGGTCGTAGTTCTCAGGCCCCATTTGTAGTACTGGATCATCATCAACATTCGTCCAAGTAACGAAATCTTTTGAAGTGGCCAACCAAACACCTCGGTCGTCTCTTTCGTAAAAAAGGTACCAAATGTTGTTTTTTTTGATGACGGTTGGTGTGCCAAAAGCACCCGGTTTAATTGTAGTACCGTTGGATTCCCGAATATCCAATGGCCCCATTTCCGTCCAATGTATACGGTCTGATGACATTAAATAATGAGCCGTATCTCCTCTTCCTTCGGCGAACATCCTATATGTTTTTCCAGATTTAACCACGTAAATATCTTCTACCCAATTGGAATCGAGCAAAGGGGTTGGTTGGAATCTTTTCCACGACAACCCATCTTGAGAAGTTGCATAACCCAGATATTTTGTTGGAGAAGCACTAGAATAGCCTGTATACCAAAGATGATACCCATCCTTTTCTTTTAGGATATACCCCCTTTCCCTGATTTGTTTGTCCCAAGTATCTTTGCCGGTTCCGGTAAATACTGGATTGTTTGCATATTCGGTGAATTGCACCAATTCTGTAGGGAATTCAGTAGCAGATAGCTGTTGCATACTTTTGGAGGAACTGCATCGAATGGCAGCAATCGCCAAGATAAACAGAAAAAGACGTGAGAAATATGGCATGATGGAAACTATTCATTCAAAAATTAGAAATACTTCACCAGTGAATGATCTTAAAAATCATCACCCACGGCAAATATTGGCTTGCGGGACATCCATTTCCCACTGGTGAAGTCAGGAAAATCGACCGTTTGGTTGCCTAATTCAATAGATTTTTCACTAAGTGGCGATATTGCACTCCAAGTGGCGGCATCATATACATCCATTGGGGTATTTGTTTTTCTTTTGATGGATTCAACAAAGGCATGCAATACAAAAAAATCCATTCCACCATGTCCGGCATCTTGTGATTCTTTAACCCATCTTTTCCAAAGCGGGTGATCGTATTTATCTAACCATTGCATTGCCTCATCCCAAGCATGTACTTTACTTGATTTGCCGTCTAAGTACATGCCATTATTGAGTTCCATCCATAAGCCTTCTGTACCTTGTACGCGAAATCCGAGAGAATAAGGACGAGGGAGATTGGTATCATGTTGGAGTAAAAGGGTTTCGCCATTTACGCAATTGATAGAAGTGGTAACGATATCACCCAATTTAAAATTCAATGCAGCATTAGGGTGATTTTCACCGGCCATTTTTACAATATAGTTATGTAATCCCTTTGATTTGGTAGAAAACGAACAAAGCGATGAAAAGCGATTTCCCCTGTTGATGTTAACAATATTGGCAATTGGACCAACACCATGTGTAGGATATAAATCGCCATTTCTATAGATGGCATGAGCGGTTCTCCATCTAGCTTCAGATAATCCCTTTTCACCAAACTCAACGCCATGGCCATGAACGTGCTGACCATCATTAAATTTCACATCCCTCAAATCGTGTTGGTAACCGCCTTGCAGGTGAATAATTTCGCCAAAAAGACCCAAACGAACCATATTCAATACAGCCATCACATCTCTGCGGTAGCAAACGTTTTCCAACATCATTACATTGGCTTCATATTTTTCGGCAGCGTGTACCACATCCCAATGGTCTTCCAAGGTAATACCGATGATTACTTCAGATCCTACATATTTAATGCCGGCTTCTAATGCTCCAATAATCATAGGCTTATGCCATTCCCAAGGTGTGGCAATAATAACGCCATCTAATTGTTTCATTGCCACCATTTTTTTCCAGATTTGTGCATCGCCGAGAAATATTTCTGGCATGGTAGCGGATTTTTTTGCAATGGCATCCTTAGCCAAGTTGATATTGCGTTGGTCGATATCGCAAATGGCAACGATATCCACATCAGTCCTTTTTAACAAATTTCCCAAGTGGCCTCGTCCCCTTTGACCTACGCCAATAATACCCAATTTCACCTTAGTATCTTTAGGAGATGCCTGTAGTTGTCCAATTGGCCCAAGTGCAAATGCAGCAGAAGCAAGGCCGGCAGTTTGTACAAATTCTTTTCTGTTCATGGTTATTGCTCGAAAATCTTTTAAATAAAGAATATTAACTTTTTTTTAATACTTTTAAATGTAACACATTCTTCAATATTTCAGCAAAACGATATTTAAAAAACCGATAATAGAAAATGCAAACAGAATCTTTAGGTGTACCCATCAACAACAGAATTCAATCCCTTGATTTTTTTAGAGGATTGATCATGTTTTTGTTGGTTTTGGAGAGTACCGGATTATTTAAAATTTTATATCTCAACAGTAAAGATTCCTTTTTAGAACATTTTTTCGTTCAATTTCAGCATCATCAATGGAATGGCCTTAGATTTTGGGATTTAATTCAGCCCGGATTTATGTTTATTGCTGGCACCGCCATGACTTTTTCGTTACACGCGATGCGTCAAAAAGGGGTTTCTTCAAAGGCGATAACAAAAAAAATGCTTTTACGTTGTTTTTGGCTATTGTTTTGGGGGTTGTTGCTTTATGGTGTAAAGTCAACAGGGTTGACTTTAGAATTATGGAATGTGCTTACTCAACTTTCATTTACGTTGTTATTGGCATATTTAATCTCCGGATGGAGCAATAGAACACAAGTGATTACTTGTGTGGTGTTATTGTTGATTACCGAATTTTTGTATCGTTTTACGATGATTTCGGATTATGATCAGCCATTTACAAGGGATCACAATTTTGGCAGTTATATAGATATGCTTTTGATGCACAAAATCAGCAGTGGCCATTGGGTATCCATCAATTGCCTTCCTACTGCGGTGCATACCATTGGAGGGGCCATTGTTGGAAATCTACTTTTGAGCAAATCAACCCATGTGATCAAAATCATTTTAATTTGGGGCGCATCATTATTGGTTTTGGGTTATGGGATGGATGTTATACAACTTACGCCCATCATCAAACGCATTGCCACCAGCTCATTTACCCTTGCGTCATTAGGGTATTGTTTGATTGCATTTGCCGGTTGCTATTATTTTTTTGATGTAAAAAAAGGTCAATCGAACCCATTACTATTTAAAATTTTGGGAATGAATTCTATATTCATTTATCTATTTTTTGAAATTTTGGGTGGGTGGTTGAACGATTATATCGGGTTATTTAGCAATGGTTTGTTGCTACCTTTTCAGGTTTCCACCACATGGATTTCGATCGTAGCCTGCTGTTTGGTTTTTAGTATAGAATGGGGTATTTGTTACTTCTTTTACAACAAGAAGATATTTTTCAGGTTATAATACCTAAAAAATATCTTGAAATGGATATTGATAAAATCCAATGTATATTGTTACATATTAGACGGTATTGAGATGATGTCAGGAAAAAATAGCTCAATACCAATTGATTTAATCTTCATTATAATATTCCCATACCAGTTTTGATAATTTTCGGGTTAATTCCCATGCTTCATTGGATGATTCCCAAGATATATCTGTATTATTTTTGGTAAAAATGCTAAAAATATAGGGATGTTTTCCATTTACATACATCACTTCACTCCTACTGGCATTCACCGCGCCGTTTTTATCGGCCACAAAAACGCCAGGCGGAATAGTGGAAAGCGCTTCTTCATCCCAATATTGGCGGCCCATTATACGGAGCATTTTGTTGCTAGCCGATTGGCTGATTAACTTTCCAAGAACGATATCTTCAAAAATTTGTGCCATTTCTTGCGGACTAGTTTGTCCCCAGCCGTAGGTATTTCGAAAGCTTTCCCTTCCTAAGGTTCTACTGTTTACGCGGGTATTTTTGTAGCCCAAAGAATCCATCAGTTTGTTGATGGTGTTGCCGGTACCGGCTATACTTTGCAACCATAGGCTGGCAGTATTATCGGAAATTGTCATCATCAACATCATTACTTTGCTCAATTCTATGGCTGTTTGTGGTTTCAAATATCCTGCTATATCCTCAGCAGGATCATAATTGAGTGTATCCATCCAAGTAAGGTGTTGGTGATATTCTAGTTCTTTGTGTTCAATTTTATTCATAATCCCGGTAAGTATAGCCACTTTCACAATACTTGCTGTTGGGAAGATGGTATCTGCGTGTATACTAGCAACTTTATTCGTTTTCAAGCTTTTCACGTATATGCCGATATCTCCTTTAAACCCTTCAATAACTGATTCAATTTGTTGCTGGAGTTTTTTATCACTTTTTTGTGCCTGCGTGGATATAATTGGAAACAAAAGCATGAGCATGACGCATATACGAAGAGATAACCGGTTTTGCATAGTTGTAATTTTTTGGAGTATAAATGTAGGCAATATTCGGGATTGGGAGTCGGAAGTCGATGAAGTCGTAAGTCGGAAGTCGTAAGTCGGAAGTCGATTAAAGTCGTAAGTCGTAAGTCGAAAATCATAATTCTGAAGTTGTAAACTGGAAATTCTAAGTTTTTAGTTATAAGTCCCGTTGATCGACTTACGACTTATGACTTTCGACTTACGACTTTAACTCAATTTACGCATTAGAAGAAAAAGCCAATTTTGTGGCTAAAGCCATTTCACCACCCCTATAATCCCCTAGCTAAAGCTAGGGGCTATTATAAAACGCCTTTCTATTTTCCTAATGCGTAAATTGAGTTAAAGTCGTAAGTCGTAAGTCGATCAACGGGACTTAAGACTTTAATCGACTTTCGACTTACGACTTCCGACTTACGACTCATTTAGAAACACATGCTCTTTCCAAAAGGTTGTACATAATTCAAGTAATAAAGGTTCCATTTTAGGGGTGGGTAGCGGCATTGACATATTGCCAGGAAATCCTGTAATAAATAGAAAATGGTTGTTTGTTTTTTTTAAAATGATAACAAAATTGTTTGTAGTAGGTAATGAAGGTACTTTGAGGTGTAGCAAACTTGTGTATCTTGTTTTAGATATATAAATGTCTTTTTGAATTGAATCGGGGATTGAAGCTTTTGGCACCACTCCGAGGGTGCCGATACCCGCAGGAAATGCAACTTTGGGAACCGTCCCTATTAAAACAATATTTCCATTCACACCAATGGAGGCATCAAATCCATAAGCAAACACTTGCTCCAAAAGCGAAGGAATATCATTAGCAAAAGAGGAAAAAAATCTAGAACCTACCATTTGCATCGATTCTTTAACCTGTTTTTGATTATATCCCTTTGATAAAACTTCTTCTATCAAACCTCCTGGCATATTTTCAAAATGCCTAATCATGTGGAACGTGGTTGAAATACGAAAAGTGATGTCGGTAATTTGCATCAAAAAACAGTGAAATCGAAAAAAATAAAATCTACGCAAAGTTATTCGTTACTTAGATTCACAATCAATAAAAATTGTTTTATTTTCATCCAATACTAAGGCTCTAGTACTTTAAACAATTCCTTCATGCGCATTTTACCCCTACTACTCGCTATTATTTTCTTTTTTCCGCAATCGAAAAGCCTTATATCCACAAATATTTTGCTCAAAAATGACACCATTCAACAGACAGACACCATCGTCATTGATACAGAAAAAATTGAAGGCGACACCAATTATACCTTCATCAATCATGAAAAAGGGAAATACAAAATTGGAGATACTGTAATTGAACGTTCCAATTTTAAAAGTTTTCAAGGGGATAAAATATCACCAGGATCAATATCCTTCAATAAAAAATTACTATACCTAGCAAAAATTGAAATTAGAGGTGAGGCATATAACCCACAAGAAAATTTGGGAGATACCACTATTATTTTTGGAACACCAAAAATGATTAAGCCATTTGTTAAAAAGAGAAAAATGGGATTTTTCGAACAACCACATTATGGTTTCCTCAACAATTGCCCGCCATCGCGATGTTTTCACTATTATATTGGAATTAATAATGCAAAAATACTTGTAAAAGCTTTTAATCCTACAGACCTAAAAAAACTCATCCCCAAAGTAATTACACCAGCAGATGCATTCTTTTTTGTAGAAGACAATCCATATATCGGCGGTATTTATGCCCTTTCAAAAAAAGGCTACCTTGTAGTAATCAACACAAAGGTGAGAGATTGTCCAATGACGTTTGCAGATAAACTTTATTTTATAGATTTTAAAGGAAATGTGAAAGAAATGGGTGAAAACACCACACAAATCACTCGATTATGTATTCAACCCTAGTGTAGAAAAATTTGGCGTAAGATACATTTGAAGGGATTTTGCGCCTACAAATTATACGATTTTACCGCTTGGCTTACCAGTAATTTCTTAGTTCTAATTTATCTTACTAACCCTGGCTTGCCATTATCATTTTTTGGGTATTTAACTGATGTAAAATATTAGAAGGATTTACACATACGTTTAAGGGTTAAAAAAACCTATTAAACCCAGATTACAATTTATGGCGCTGCCTGCAGCATTTACTTTGCTAACTTGAGCATTCACGAGCAAAAGAAAAGACTAAAAAATGGGTCGAAAATAATTGATAATTATAGTGTTATGATTTAATAAGATGGAATTACGCATTAGAGGTATTTGTTCATTTTTTTGCTAAAGCCAATACATAATATTAATAAACCCCCAGCTGAAGCTGGGGGCTATCGAAAGGCATTCTTTAATAGCCCCTAGCTTTAGCTAGGGGTTTATGGGTATTTTGAAATGGCTTTAGCCACAAAATTTGCTTTTTACTCCTAATGCATAATCAAGGTTAAACCATTCCAATGCATTTAAAATATTAGGGTTAACAAGTGCTCCGGATTAACGTTATTTTGCACTTTCCTTCACTGCAAATAAAGTAATGAGGGCTGAGAGCAATAATGATCCGGCCATAAAAATATAGGAGGTACCAAAACCACCAGTGCTACCATTTAAATACCCTACTAAATAAGATCCAGCAAAGGAGCCCAATGCACCAAAACTATTAATCAATGCTATTGCGCCACCAACTACATTGCGGGGCAGAATTTCTGTTAAAATGGCAAAAAACGGTCCATAAGGGGCATACATTGCTCCTCCGGCAATAATCAATAGCACATAAGATAACCAGAAATTTTGGGTACCGATTAAATAAGAACTGTAAAAAGCAATGGCGCCAATTAATAAAAAAGGCCAAACGTATACTTTACGTTTCATAGCTTTATCAGAAAAATAGGAGCTGCATATCATCGCTATAACCGCCAATAAAAAAGGAACTGAAGAAAGCCAACCTGTTTTTACAATGTCCATGTCTGGTGAAGCTTTGATGATAGAAGGAAGCCACATTACAAAACCATAAACCCCAATACTCCAGAAAGCATATTGAAGGCAAAGCAAAATAACCGTTTTGGATTTAAATGCCGCCGCATAATTTTTTACAGGTTTTATACTTTCCTGTTCCTTTTGAAGTTCGTTCTCTACATCTTGCTTTTCCGTTTCAGATAGCCAGTTCGCATTTCCTGGCGTATCTTCTACCACACGCCACCAAATAAAAGCCCAAACTACTGCTGGTATTCCTTCTATAATAAACATCCAGCGCCAGCCTAAAGATTTAATTAAATAACCAGATAAAATAGACATCCAAAGTAAAGTAACCGGGTTTCCCAAAATCAAAAATGTATTGGCTCTAGAACGCTCTGATTTTGTAAACCACCTACTCAAAAATATAAGCATGGCTGGCATAACAGCGCTTTCAACCACTCCCAGCATAAATCGAATTACAACTAATATATTAACATTGCTAATTAGACCTGTGGCTGTAGCTAATAATCCCCAGGAAATAAGCGACCAAAAAATTAATTTTTTAGCACTTTTATTTGCTGCATACAATGCCCCTGGAATTTGAAAAAAGAAATAGCCCAGAAAAAAAAGCGAACCTAATAAAGATGAAATAGCTGGCGTAATATTTAAATCATGTGCCATGCCCCCGGCGGCGGCAAATCCAAAATTCGCTCGATCCAAGTAAGCAAGACTATACGTTATAAAGACAACCGGAATTAAGCGTAACCAACGCTTTTTAGCTAGTACTTTACCCATGATTTATTTATTTACATTGATTACTTGAAGGATATTGTACTCCATTTTTACAAACAATAACATTGTCCTTCTCTATCTATATACGAATCTATTTCTTTTTCAGTGATACCGCGTTTTCTTGTGTATTGGGCCAAAAATGTCATGCATTCATTTTTAATACAATCAAAGCATTCACCATGTACTTGTCCCAAAATAATACTCAAAAACTGTCTCTCTAAAATTACATCGTTGCCATTAGCCTTGATTTTTTTCACCTATTAAAAGTGGTAGCTAGAGGAAAAAAAGGCCAAAATAAAAATCCAGCCCAATTTAAAAAAAATAAATCAAATTTATATTTAAAAAAGTAAATCAATACTGTCCTATTCAATCCATATCAGGTTTTGCCAAGAATACCATTACTACAAGATACAACCAGCAGATAAAACGTTTATTGATAGACGCTCATCCAGATGAATATTTATCTTGTTGCAAAAAATAAAAATACTATCACAATTCATCGATAGTTGTTTTTCAACATTGTACCCATATTCTTTAAAGCATTTAATATAGTTAAATAAGACAGTTTTGATTAAAGTCTTAGGGTAAAATTTTTACTGCTTGTCTTGCCAATAACTTCCAAACACCATGATCTTTTTGCCAAACCATGAGTATCAACAACTTGACTTCTCCAGCTATTCCAGCATTCAATGACTTTCCATCTAAGCGATGCCTAACAATAGCTACATCACCAGATATGCTGATTGATTGATTGGAAAGATCAATTTTAGTAAACCCATTTTCTTTACTGGTCAGTTTTCGAATGAATTCTTTTTTATCTTCTACATAACCAGCAGAATGACCATAACTCAATTTCTCTCCAACTAAATCATTAAGTGCAGCTTCATCTGCTTTGATCATAGCTTGGCGGAGCAATTCAATTTGATTGGCAACAACTTTTTCTGCATTTTTTTGTGCAGATAAGCAGAAGGAAAAAAGTAAAAAAACGATGACTATAGCAAGACTTTTTTTCATACGCACAATTATACATTGATTAAAAAAAATTACGCATTAGAATTGAAAGGCAAATTTTATGGCTAAAGCCATTTCAAAAACACCACTTAAACCCCTAGCTAAAGCTAGGGGCTATTGAAAGAACGCCTTTCAATTTTTCAAATGCGTATTTAGGGTTTAAAGGAATTATGGTCGAATAATGGTGCCATCACCTTTTCTTACTTGCCAATTTGATTTGGTAATAATGGGGTATTTGGCAGCTTCTTTTTCATTAACATCAACGCCTAATCCTGGTACTTCATTTACAGACATATATCCATTACTCATTGTTGGGCAGCCAGAAAAGATGGTTTTGAGTTTATCGGAAAAATGTACCGCTTCTTGGATACCAAAATTCCAAACGGCCAAATCAATGTGGGCATGAGCGGCATGTCCTACAGGAGAAACATCGCCAGGGCCATGGAAAGCAGTACGGATATTAAAGTATTCGCCCAATCTTGATATTTTCATAGCGGGAGATATACCACCAATTTGAGATACGTGCACCCTAATAAAATCGAACCATTGGTTTACCATTGGTAGTTTAAATTCATTGATATTGTTAAACAATTCACCCATAGCAATAGGCACGGATGTGGTAAGTCTCAATTGTTTAAACCATTCCATGTTTTCTGGAGAGAATGGATCTTCAATAAAATAAGGGTGGTATTGTTCGAGATTTTTGATAAGATTAATGGCGTCGATAGGTTGTGTACGTTCGTGCATATCGTGGAGCAATTCAACATCATCGCCGCATACTCTTCTTACGGTTTCGAACATTTTAGGTACCGATTTAAGGTATAACCGCTCATTCATGTAGGTGTCGTTTTCATACCCATATCCGGCCTTTTTAAAATCGGGTGTTTGGGAAATACTTGTGGCACCGTAGCCGCCTTGTTGGATGCGTACGTGACGAAAGCCTTGTTCCATATACTTTTTACAACTTTCTGCCACTGCTTCGGGGCTATTTCCGCTGGCATGTTCATAACATTCAACTGCAAATCGGCTTTTACCACCCAGCAATTGATACACCGGCATATTGGCACGTTTGCCTTTAATATCCCAAAGTGCTTCATCCATTCCGCTCATGACGTTGTTTAATACCGGGCCATTTCTCCAATAGGAACTCACGTAAAAAGAGTTCCACATGTCTTCGATGTTATCCACATCCTTTCCAACGGCGAATTCGTTTAAATAATTGACTGCAGCAACCACTACTGCCGCCCTTTGGGTAAAAGTGGCACAACCCAAACCATATAAACCTGGTTCAGTAGTTTCTACTTTTACTACAATCAAATTAATACCTTCCGGACAAGTAGCGATGACTTTTACATTTCGGATTTTCACCGGTGCCATTGCTTTTGCATACGTTGGCTTTTCTTTTTCTTCTGCTTTCAGTTGACTGGGGCCGAAGATCCCAAACAATCCTGCAGTAGAACCCATCGCCATCAATTTCATCATCTCCCTTCTGCTTTTAACAGCGTTGTTTTGCATTGTGTCCATGTAATGTTTTTAAATTGTGATAAATAATTATTGGATTTCTTCTAGGGTAACAGTTTCTTTATTTTTTGTAAGTAAATGAATAATTAAAAGTGCAATGAGGTAGGTGCAGCCACAAATGGTGAAGATGATATTATAGCCGGCTTTTAGATTTCCTGCAGCCTTGTAGCTGTCCAAAATAAAGCCGATAAAGATGGGGAAAAGTATACCGCCGATAGCGCCTGCCATTCCGCCGATACCCACCACAGAACTTACCACTTTATTGGGAAACATATCAGATGCCATCGTAAATACATTGGCGGCCCAAGCTTGGTGTGCGGCAACTGCCAAACTGAGCAAGGCCACAGCAATCCAGGCGTTGTTTGCAAATTGTGCCATAATGATCGATAATTCTAGTATTGCAAAAATCAACAATGCCGTTTTTCGGGCGGCCAATACTTTCCACCCCTTTTTTACCAAATAGGAGGAAAAATATCCGCCAAAAATACTACCCACGGTAGTTGCTGTATAGATGATCATCAATTCAAGACTTGGCTTTTTCAAATCGAGTTGAAAGGTTGAAGCAAAATAGGATGGTAACCAAAACAGAAAAAACCAATAGATAGGATCAATAAGTCCTTTGCCAGTGATATACGCCCAAGTTTGCCGATGTCTAAACAAACCAGACCATTTGACGGTTTTTTGCTCATTTTCCAATAAGGATACTTCACCCGCTTTGATGTATTGGAATTCTTCGGAAGAGAGACGTTTTTGCTTTTCGGGAATCTCATAGTATTTCCACCAAAAGATTAGCCATACAAATCCTAAGGCACCGGTAATAATAAATACCTCTTGCCACCCGGCAAATTGTAGAATTAGGGGAACAATCAATAGAGAAACCACCACCCCCACACTAGTGCCGGCATTAAACAATCCCGTTGCCAATGCCCTTTCTTTCTTGGGGAACCATTCTGCCACGCTTTTCATGGCTGCCGGAAAGTTCCCTGCTTCACCAATGCCAAGACCTAGCCGAGCGATTCCAAAACCAAATGCACTTCTGGCAAAAGCGTGCAACATCCCTGCTATACTCCACACTACAATGGTGACGGCATAACCAATTTTTGAACCAATCTTATCAATCAATCTTCCACTAATTAATAAACCAATGGCATAACTTGCCGTGAAAGCCATAATAATTCTGGCAAAATCTGTTTCACTCCAATTGAACTCTTTTTCTAGAATAGGCTTGAGTAACCCAATCAATTGCCTGTCGAGGTAATTGATTGTAGTAGCAAAAAACAGTAATACCACTACAACCCATCTGTATTTATTTTTCATACCGTTTCCCATTGTTCTTTGAATGCTTTAAAATGTTTGCGCATGTTGTTCTCGTTTTTTGATTGTATCAAAGCTGTAGGGAAAATCGGACTACCAATACCCAATCCATCGGCACCGGCATTTTTGTATGCTTTCATATTATCTAATCCAATTCCGCCAGTAGGCATCAGTTTAATGTTTGGCAAAGGTGCTTTTACGGCTTTTATAAAATCAGGCCCCAAGCTTGAGGCAGGAAAAACCTTGATCATACTAGCCCCTAAATTCCAAGCGGTATAAATTTCTGTTGGGGTAAATGCACCGGGAAATATCGGCACACCTGATTCAACAGCTTTTTCAATAACCTCTTTTACCACTATTGGGGTTACAATAAACGATGCACCTGCGGCAATAGCAAGCGCATAATCTTCTAGTGTACACACCGTACCAGCACCAATATTAATTGCGTTGCCAAATTCAACCCTTGCGTGCTGTATCATTTTAGTAGCACCAGGGGTGTTTAAAGTCACTTCGATATTGGTAAACCCTTCTTCATAAAATAATGGGAGGAGGGTAATCCATTCTTCCATCGTAAAATGCCGCACAATACCTACTATTGGCATTGAATCAAATAAAGACCATGAAAATTGATGTGTATTCGGCTTCATTAGTTCTTTAAATAATTCATTATAATTAATTGTCCGGCAATTGTTATTTGGTCGGTTTCTTCTACAGAAAGTATTGTGGTGCGATGCAAAAGATTTAATTCAGCCAATCCGAGTGTATAAAAATCGTGCAAATGGATACTGCTACACAGTAAAATGGGCAAATCATCTTCCGTTAAAAGATGCCTAAGCTCGCTGCCAATAAGTAACCCACTTAAATATATGCTGTTTTGTATTTTATCGAATACCCCAAACAATTGGTTGGTTCTTACTGAAAAAAGATGGTGCAACATTGATGCATCAGCAGAAAGACGAATACCTTTTTTAAAAATTTCCACATCCTCATTATTGTGGAGATGTGTTACAGCTTTATCTACAGAATCACTCAGAATGCTGTGGTTGCTGAGTAAGCTAAAAATTTCTCCCGTCATAAAGGTTTGAAAATCAATCATTTCGTTCCCTTGAATATAAATATGTTTGCTATGCGTTCCGGGTAAAATAAGTATTGCCTTTTCGGGTAATCTATGTTGTTTTTTGAGCAGGGAGAATAATCCGAGTACTTGCGTTTCTTCCCCACGCATGACGTCGTTATTACTTTTTACGCCAGATACCAAAATAATTTCATGGGGAAAATCGTCATCTGGCGGAATACAAATAGTTAGGGCAGAACTTCCATCTAAAGCAAAAGGGAGGTTGGCATAATTCACGCTTTGCATTCCAATAGAAGAAGAAGCCATTCCTGAAATCAGGATGGGTATATGGTCTAAGTTCACATGCAATTGGTTGGCCAAAACTTTTACTTGCTCCCTTAGTTTAATCCTAAAGTACTGTTCTTGCGATACCGCATCATTTTCATCGTCAGTATTCCAAGAATTAAACGTAGGTGCTACACCTTCGGGTGTATGCATTTCACCAGAAACATTTTGTGCCACCAAATTATACAATCGAAGTCGGAACGATGAAGTTCCCCAATCACAACCCAGCAGAAATTTTTTTCCCATCATCTACAAAATTTTCATTGGTCAAAATCTACACATTTTTAAAATAATCTCCAACACTATATACTAATTGATTTCCTTTTTAAGTTGGATATCGTAGTGTATAGTGTTGGGAGATTATAGGTTTACCTTCAATAGGTTTTATTTGCTATCCCACCACACCCGACTATTTAAGTCGTTGGCACCTTGATTTTTGATAGCATCGTTCAAGTTGGCCTGATTGGTAATGATTTCACTATCAGGATAAGGTAAACGGTTAATAAAATTACCTTTAATTTCGGATCCGGGATAAGGGTTTTTAGTTAGTTTAGGGAATCCGCTTCTTCTGAAGTTGGCAAATGTTTCGGAGCCATTGATGAACGAAGCCACCCAATATTGTGAATTAATTTGTTCCAATTCCTTACCGGCAATCAAAGTATTGGCATCGATATAGGTTTGAATTTTATCTGCTGCGATGGCTGCTTTGGTATCATATTCTGCCATTTGTAACATGTGTGCCCTAATACCTGCTTTGTAGGTGGCGTCTGCATCTCCAGTAGTCCATCCTCTAAAAATGGCTTCTGCCAACAGCAATTGTGTTTGGGCATAAGTAACATGGTATTCTGGGGCATCTGTTTTTAAGATGGTGGTAAGATTGATTTGCGAATAATCATATAAACTTGCCACACTATACGTTGCGAAGGTATTTTTGATAGATACATCATCAAAACCCATTGGCATACCCAATTGTACAGCAGGGTCGTTTGTGGTTCTTGGGGCACCTTGCTCTGCACCCGATTTTGCACCTACGTGTCTTACAGAA
>Ga0164294_10001021_pt1 | contig 26440 bp, 26 predicted proteins | sample GEODES005metaG_FD_111479 | JGI IMG/M metagenome (GOLD analysis project Ga0164294, IMG submission 111479) | Oligotrophic lake water microbial communities from Sparkling Lake, Wisconsin, USA - GEODES005 metaG | ecosystem: Environmental > Aquatic > Freshwater > Lake | place: USA: Sparkling Lake...
CCCGACGAAGCCCTGGCGCCGATCGTCGACTACCACCTGATGCGGGCCTGCCTGCGAACCGGCCTCGTCGGCGTCGATCCTGCGCTGGCCGAGGCCCTGATCGCCCGCCGACGGGTCAGCGCCGACGAGGAGGCCGCGGTGCGCGAGGCCTGCCGGGCCGCCTTGGGCGACCTGGAGGGGGCCTCGGGCCTGGGGGCCGCGGCGATCGACGGCTTCTTCTTCCAGAACGGGCGCAGCCGCTGCCTCGAAGCGGCCCCGCCGGTCTGCGCCGGCTGTCCGGTGGAGGGGGCCTGCGCCCAGGCCACGGGGCTCTTTCAGCCGGTGTACCGCACCACCGCCTACTGACCGACGAAGGGCACCTGCTTGGTGACCATCACCCAGAGCGTAGAGACGGCGGCCAGGAAGGAGGGCAGCCCGAGGAGGGCCCAACGCCGCTGGGCCACGAACCAGTCGGGCGGCAGCGGGGCGCCGGCGGCCAGGGCCTCGGCCGAGAGCTGGCGCATCTGGAGCTGGAGCGCTGCTGCGGGCAGCCAGGTGAGGCCGGCGGCGGTGTAGCCGATCAAGGCGTAGAGCACCCAAGGCGTGGTGAGCGGCAGGCCGTAGCCGTAGACCATGGCGAGGCCGGTGATCGGCAGCAGCAGCCCCGACGGGATGGTGAAGAGCCAGTCGGCCAGCACCACCTCGCGGTCCATCCAGGCCACCACCGCCACCGAATCGGCCCGGCTCGCCCGCAGCTTGTACCAGGCGCTGGCCAGCCCGGCCCCGAAGAAGAGGCAGGCCGCCAGCACGTGGAGGGCCTTTAGCGCGTACACCGGCGCCACACGGCCAGGGTGCCGATGAGGAGGGGCACGTTCTTGGTGAGCGGCCCGAAGGGGTGCACCCAGATGAGGGGGATCTCCAGCGTGACCAGGAGGGGCAGGAGGACGAGCCCGGCGGCCTGGGCCAGGAGCACCGCGCGCAGCAGGGCGCCGCGGGCCAACAACGCCAGCAGGAAGCTCAGGATCTCGATGGCGCCGATGACGCGGAGGAAGAGCGCCGGATCGCCCCAGGAGAAGGGGCTCGACGCCACCAACTCAAGCTCGCGCACCTGCTGAAAGAGGATCTTGGGGAAGAGCCCCTCGGTGAGCCAGGGCAGCGCCACGCCCACCCGCAGGAGCCACATCACCCGGGGGCTCCAGCCCTCGACCCGGCCCCACCGCAGGGTGAGCAGGATGGCCAGGATCGGCAGGTTCTTGGTGAGGATGCCGAAGGGGTGGACCAGGTAGCTGGGTTCGTAGACCGCCAGGATGACCGAGAAGGCGAGGATGGCGGCCATCTGCAGGTAGATGACCCAGCGCGCCATCGGCCGCCGCAGCAGGTAGATCCCGAGCAGGACCTCGCCGGCGCAGGTGGCCCACATCAGGCTGGACGGCAGGCCAAGGGCGGCGAGGTGGCGGGCACCCACCTGCTGGTACTGGGGGTGCAGCACCAGCAGCCCGGTGATCAGCCAGATGAAGGCCACGCTGTAGCGAAGCGCGCGCTCGTCACCGACGGAGAAGGGGGGCTGGCCCTCGCGGGCGACGGGTTCGGATGCGGCCATCGGTGCGGCCTATTCGGTCTGCGGGCCCGGCTCCACGCGCAGCAGCGGGAATCGCTGTCGCCAGCGCTTGGCGGCGCAGCGGGCGCGAAAGAGGGTGGGGCTCGTGGTGGGCGTGGGGGCCACCACGAGTCCGAGCAGGTCGTCCCAGCCGTGGGGGGCCAGCAGCTCCAGCCCAACGCCGCTGAGGCGGGCGCCGATGGCGGTGGCGGTCTCGGGCCAGCGCGCGATGCCAGCCTCGGCCGAGGTCGCGCCAAAGCGGGCCTGATCGGCCACATCCCAGGGCAGGGCCAGGGCCTCGGAGAGGTGCCGGGTGTGTTCGGCGTCGGCCGCCGGGTCGCCGGCGCCGAACCAGGCCACGTCGAGATCGGTGGTGGGCGGATCCTCGGCGCGGCGGTGCAGGTGTTGCCAGACCCGATCGCGCACAAAGCCGCCGCCCAGCCAGGCGCCCGGCGGGCCTGCCGCGGCCAGCACCTCAAGGGCGTGAACAAAGGAGGGGTTGGCGGTGATGATGGCCCGCACCCGGGCTTCGTCTTCGCTGCGCGGCCGCAGGTGCAGCACCAGGGCGCCCCAGTTGGCGTCGGTCTCGATCTTCGACACAAAGGGATGGCGCTCGACGAGGTCCAGGGCGCCTTTGCGCAGCGCGCCGGTGCCCTTGCCGGTAATCAGACGCAGACAGTGGCGGCCGGCCCGGCGGTTCTGATCCATCCACTCGGGGATCAGGCTGCCGATCTCCCGGGGCTGAAAGGTGTGCAGATCGAGGGTGTCACCGATCGACAGCGTGAAGGGCTCCATCGATCAGCTCCGCTCGAAGTTGCAGTTGAGCAGGTTGCAGCGTCGATCGCAGCGGCTCACCTCCCAGCGGCGGCGCAGGGCCGAGGGCCCATCCCAGAGGAGCGAGAGGGGGGTGGCGTCGAAGATGGTGCCGACGGGGGGCAGGAAGTAGCACAGTCGGATGTTGCCGTGCGGGTCGAAGGAGAGGTCGGAGTGGCCGGCCCGGCAGAGCAGGCGGTTGTCGCGTTCGGGGTGGGCGAAGTGGAGCTTCATCGCCTGGAGTTGGGCGACGTCGTTGATGGTGGGCCCGCCGCGCAGGCGGTCGGCCGACAGGGTGTCGAGCGCGGCGAAGACGGCCTGGAGTTGGGCCTCGTCCTGGGGAAAGAGCTCGGCGGTGCGCCACCAGTCGGGGTCGTAGGGCTTGTCGCCAAAGCTCTGGTAGAGCGGCTGCACCACGAGGCCCCAGCCCTCGCCGCGACAGAGGGCGAGCAACTCACCGATCTCGGCGGCGTTGCGACCGTGCAGGATGCAGGCCACCACCACCCGCGGCAGCCCGGCCTTGCGCAGGCGGGAGAGGGCGGTGCGGGCCTTGTCGTAGCTGCCGGCCTTGCCGCGGGAGTGGTCGACCGTGGCGGCCCGGGCGCCGTCGAGGCTGACGTAGCCGGTGTTCACGCCTGCGGCGGCGAGGGCCTCGGCGCGGGCCTCGGTGAGCAGCCAGCCGTTGGTGTTGAAGCTGACAGTGAAGCCCTTGCCCACCGCCTGGGCCATCAGGGCCTCGAGGTCCTTGCGCAGGAGGGGCTCGCCGCCCACGAAGTTCATGCCGGCCGGCGCGCACCAGGGGGCGAGGCGGTCGATCAGCTCCGACCAGACCGCGCCGGGCAGGTCGGGGGTCTTGTTCTTGTAGATGTCGCAGTGCAGGCAGGGCAGAAAGCAGCGGTCGGTGACCGAGAGGTGGATCTGGCTCGGCCGCCCCGGCGCCCGACGGAGGTGGAGGCGGTCGAGGCCGCGATCGAACCAGCGGGGATCGGCGGCGGCGGGTGGGGGCGGCTGGGGGAGCGACATGGGCGGGCCGTAACCGGGGCGTTGGGCGGCGCGACTGGATACCGGGCCGGATGCGACGCTGGATTCCAACGCTGATGGGCCTCGCCCGCGACCGGCTGGGCCTCTCCGCGGGGCCGGCCGACCGCCTGCGCCCCGAAGAGCTCAACGCGGTGCTGCCGGCCTTGCACCGGCTGAGCGGCGGGCTGGGCGGAGGCCGGGGGAAAGCCGGCGCGGTCTACCTCGACGAGGCCCGGCTGGAGGCCGCCTACCTGCTGCACTTCTGGCCGATCTCCTACGCGATGGCCGCCGCAGTGCTGGCCGAAGGCTGGCTGCCGAAGGGGGCGCGGGCCCTGGAATTGGGCTGCGGGCCGGGCCCCTTGACGGCGGCCTTGCTCGACGCTGGGGCGGCCTCGGTGCTGGCGGTTGATCACAGCGCTCAGGCCCTCCAGACGGTGGGGGCGCTGCTGCCGGCGGCGCGGGTATCGACCCTTCGTTGGGAGGCCGAGTCGGGGGCTCCCTTGCCCGAAGGGCCCTACGATCTGCTGGCGATGAGCCACTTCATCAATGAGCTGTGGAAGCGCGAGCCCGACCGCCTCGCGCGGCGAGCGGCCTTCCTGGGCGGGCTGGCGGGTCGACTCGCGCCGGGCGGGCGCCTGCTCATCATCGAGCCGGCGGCCCACGCCCTCAACGCCGATCTGCTGGGGCTGCGCGATCGGCTGCTGCGCGACGGCTGGCGGGTGGAGGCGCCCTGCTTTTTTCAAGGGCCCTGTCCGGCCCTGGCCTTGGGGGCGGCCTGCCACGCCGAGGCCACCACGCCCTTGCCGCCCCATGCGCGGCAACTCCTCACCGCCGCGCACATCGACCGGGCCCGGCCGGGCTTCGGCTGGCTGTTGCTGCGCGCCCCCGGGGGCGAGGCGCCGGCGCCGGAGGCCGGTGCGGTGCGCATCCTCAGCGAGGCGATGGTGAACAAGGCCGGCCGGGTGCGGCGGGTGGCCTGCGGCGCCGTGGGACGGATGACCCTCTCGGCGCCGGCCGCGGGGTCGGAGCCCTGGCGGGCCGATTGGCAGGGGCTGCGGCGCGGCGAGCGCCTCGTGGTGGAGGGGGCCGAGCTGCGCGAGCGGGGGCTGGGCTTGCAGCCGACGAGCCGCCTGCGGCGGGGCTGAGCGGGGGCAGGGCGCTGCGGGGGGCCTTCGATCGCCACTGGGTGGGGTCGAGCCGCGGCTTGGGTGTGGTTGACCCACAGCATGGGTGTGGTCGAGCCACGGTTTGGGGCCGTCGACCCACAGCTTGGGTGTGGTCGACCCACGGTTTGGGGCCGTCGACCCACGGTTTGGGGCCGTCAACCCACGGTTTGGGGCCGTCGACCCACGGTTTGGGTGTGGTCGACCCACGGTTTGGGGCCGTCGACCCACGGTTTGGCGCCCTCCACCCACGGCCAACCCGAAGCTCAGCCCTTCAGGCCGCCTCCACCGGGCTCTGCGACAGGGACGGTTGGCTCAGGATCAGTCGCCGAAAATCCACCAACAGCCCATCCATGCGGGGGATCAGGGCCTTGCGGCGAGCGCTCGGGTCGGCATGAGCGGCGGCCACCGCCACATCGGCGGCTCCGTTCGAGCCGTCGTCGGAGGGGATGGCGTCGCGCAGCGTCACGCCGGTGTGGGTCTCCAAGGAAAAGGACATGATCGCTCCTGCAACGTGGCGTGAGCGGCCCTCGAACCTGTCCTCTCGGCGCGCGCTGGGGACACGGCGCTGGACGTGCGACTCACAGCAGACAGGTAACGGCCTGCTTCCGCGCGGCGTCGGAGTTTGGGTTGCGCGGCATTTCAGTCGGTTTCGTGTGCGGACAATTCACCGCGCCATCTGGACAATCGAGCCCGGCGCCGGCTCCAGGCAAACAAAGCCCGTTGGGCCGGGGCGGCGGCGCAGTCGCCCCGCGACGGCCTTGGCGAGGCCATAGGCACGAAAGAAGGCCTCCAGGGCGGCGGCCTCGGTCGGACGGAGCGGGGCCGGGCCGCACACCCACTTGTCGTCGGGCAGGCCCTGATCCATAAAGCGCACGACGCCGCGCAGCGGGGCTTCGCCCGAGGCGCCGCGCGGCAAGGCCGGGCCGAGGATCACCACGTCGACGCCATCGCCGTCGGCTCCCTGCTGGCCGGGCACGCTGCCGTAGTTGAAGGGGCAGGGCAGGGGGCTCAGCAGGTCGATGCCGCCGCGCGCGTCGCGCTTGACGAAGCCGCCGCGCGGCACCTCCACCACAAAGCGCAGGGCGGGCGGCCAGGCCTCAGCGGCCATGGGGGGCCAGCGTCGACGGCGGGCCGCAGTGGGTGAAGGCCAGGGCGCGCAGCTCTTCACTGGTCGCGGGCTTGAGCAGGGTGGTGACGCCGGCGGCCCGCAGCCGCTGGACCCGCTCCAGGCCAACCTTGCCGCCGGTGAGGGCGCAGACCCGCTCGCTCAGCACGGGCCGACTGCTGGTGATCCACTGGTACAGCGCGAGTCCATCGATGGTCGGCATCAACAGATCGGTGAGGATCAAGCCGAAGTCGGCGTCGACTTCGAGGATCTGAATGGCCTCGGCCCCGCTGCGGGCCGTCACCACCGGCCAGCCCCGACCGAGGATGCGGGCCATCAGGCGCAAGGCGAGGGGCTCGTCGTCGATGAGGAGGATGCGGCGTGAGGTCGGCGGCGGCGGCGGCTCGCCCCCCGCCGGCGGCGCCTCGGGATCGGCCAGCGGCAGGCTCAGGGTGAAGCGGCTGCCGCCGCCGGGGCGCGGGCTGTGCACCACCCGGCCACCATGGGCACGCGCGATCTCCGACACCGACCAGAGGCCGAGACCCAGGCGCTCGTCGCTGGGGGAGGTGGTGAAGAAGGGCTGAAAGAGGCGGGCGGCGTGCTCGGCGTGGATGCCGGCGCCGCTGTCGGAGACCTCGATGTGCGCCTCTTCACCCTCTGACCAGGCCACCACCGAGACGTCGCGCGGCCCGCTGCGCCCCTCGACGGCCTGCAGCGCGTTGGTGATCAGGTGGTAGAGGGCCCGCAGCAAGGCGGCGCGGTCGCCGACCACAGCGCCGGCCGCCGAGACCTCGAAGGTCCAGCAGGCCGACTGAGCCCGGGCGCGGGGGGCCAGGGTGGCCTCGGCGGCCGACAACAGCTCGCCCAAGGCGACCCGGGAGCGCGGCTGATCGCCGCTCGGGGCGACCTCCTGAATGGCGTGGACCACCCGGCGGATGCGGTGCATGCCAGCGATGCCGTCGGAGACCAGCGGCTGGAGCTCGCGCAGGGCGGAGAGGGCGACCGACTCGGGCGCTCCGGCCTCGACCAGGGCCAGGGCGTCGGCGGCGACCTCGCCGATCAGCTCGAGGTTGTTGAGCGCCCAGGACGAGGGGTTGTTGATCTCATGGGCCACCGCCAGCACCACCCGGCCGAGGCTCTGGTGGCGCTCCGCCTCCAAGAGGCGCTGCTGGAGGTGCTCGGCGCGGCCGCGTTCCCGCGCGTAGCGCACGGCTCGGCGCACCGCGCGCGGGGGGGCCTCGCCCTTGACCAGATAGTCATGGGCGCCCTGGTGCAGCGCCTCGCGGGCCCGCTGGGCGTCGTTCTCCTCGGCGAGCACGATGAAGGCGACCGAGGGGTTGCGCGAGCGTTCGCGGTCGGTGCACAGGGCGAGGCCCGGCTCGCCGCCGATGTTCATGGCCAGCAGCACCACGTCGATGTGGGCGTGCTCCAGCACCGCCGTTGCTTCGGACAGGGTGCTGGCTTCGGAGACCGTCAGCCCGTCGCCCATCTCACCGAGAGAGCGCCGCACGCGGTCGCGCTCAGCGGCGTCCTCCTCCACGATGAGGACGTGAACGGCCTCGGCCTCCATCTTGGGCTTCTCCTACCTCAGGGGTGAGACCCCTTATCGGAGGTCCGCCCTGCGGGCCCGACCCTGAAACAGGGCCGAACGTGACACCGACCGGCTTTTCAGTCGATCGGAGGGGACTGAGCCTTTCAGGCGGAGACTTTTCTGGGGGCCCAGCCAGGCAGAGCGCCCGGCCGGGCGATCTGGCCTCAGAGCTGGGTGATCTCGAAGCCGAGCTTCTGCAGGTCGGCGAAGACGTCCACCGTGCTCTTGTTGCCCTTGCCATCGTCGATCTCGACGGTGCGGGGGCCCGCGACCACGATCAGCAGGTGATCCCGCTGGAAGGTGCGCTGGGCCGCCGCCTGCGCCGCCGCTGCGTCGACGCCCTCGACGCCGGTGATGTAGGTGCGCCAGAGATCGGGGCCCAGACCAAACTGCGGCGCCTGGGTGAAGGAGCCCGCCGTGTAGGGGTTGGTCTCGAAGTTTCCGGCGAGGCTCTTCACCAGGTAGTCCTTGGCCATCTGCAGCTGCTCGGCCGAGGGGGCCTTGGCGGCGGCGGCCTCGAGCTCCTTGATCACCTCGGTGATGGCCGGCGCGGTCTTGTCGGCCTGGACGCTGGCCCGGGCGCCGAACCAGCCCAGATCGCGGCTGTCGGTGAAGCCGCCAAAGGCGCCGTAGCTCCAGCCCTTGTCTTCGCGCAGGTTCATGTTGATCGGAGAGCTGAACATGCCGCCCACCAGGGTGCCGGCCATCGTGGCGGGGAAGTACTCGCCGCTGGTGCGCGCCATCCCAGGTGCTGTGACCATCACGAAAGACTGCACCTGACCGGGCATCTCGACGAAGACGAGGCGGGTCTTCTTGACCAGCAGCGGCGCCGGCGGGTCGACCCGTTTCTGGGTGCCTACCTTCCAGCTGCCGAAGCGGGCCTCCAGCAGGGGCTTGAGCTCGGCCTCGGTGGTGGCGCCGCTGACCACGAGGGTGGCCTTGTCGGCCGTCCACCAGCGCTTGTAGAAGTCGGTGACGTCCTTGGCGGTGAGCGCCTTGACGCTCTTGGCGTCGCCGCGCGAGGGCGCGCCGTAGGGGTGGTTGGCGCCAAAGTAGGCGGCCCGGAAGGCCCGACCGGCGCGGTCGCGGGGATCGCTGGCGGCGGACTGCAGGTCGGCGAGGGCCTCGGACTGCACCCGCTTGAGCTCCTTGGCGTCGAGCTTGGGGTTGCGCACCACGTCGGCCAGCAGGTCGAGGCTGGGGCCGAGGTTCTCGCCGGCCAGGGCGTCGAGGGAGACCGTGGCGCCGTCGGCGGCCGGCGCGACCTCCAGGCGGGCGCCCAGCGTGGCGGTGTCGTTGGCGATCTGCGTGGCGCTGCGGGTCTTGGTGCCCTCATCGAGCAATTCGGCGGTGAGGTGGGCGAGGCCGGCCTTGCCCTTGGGGTTGGCTTCGGAGCCCACCGCCATGAAGAGCCGCACGCTGACCAGCGGCAGGGCGGGGTTCTCGACGAGGAGCACGTCGATGCCGTTGCTCAGCTCAAAGCGCTGGGCGACGGGCGGCTGCCAGGCCGAGGGCTTGCCGGGGCCGGGCTTGTTGGCGCGCCAGGCCTCGCGGTCGACCGGGGCGGCCGGGGGCGGGGCGACGACGGGCTCGGGGGCCTTCTTGGGGCCGCAGGCGAGCAGAGCGAGGAGGGCGAGGGAGAAGGGCTTCACTTGGCACCTCCGGCCTTGGGCGCGACGTGGACGACCACGCGGTTGTCCTTTTGAAGGTAGGTGCCCACGGCCTGCTGGAGGGCCCGGGGCGTGACGGCGGTGAAGCGGGCGAAGTCCTTGCTGAGGTAGTCGGGATCGCCCAGGTGGTGGTTGTAGAAGTTGAGCAGATCGGCCTTGCCGCCGAAGCCGCCGAGCGACTCCAGGCCGCGCAGGGTGCTGGCCGCCCAGGTGTTCTTGGCGCGGGTGAGCTCCTCGGGGCGCACCATCGCGCGGCCCATCACCTCGATCAGCGGCCAGGCGGCGTCCTCCAAGGCCTGGGCCGACACGCCGGGGCGGCCGAGCACGGTGACGCCAAAGACGCTGCCGGCCTGCAGGGGGTACTGGTAGGCGGCCACCTCGGTGGCGATCTGCTTCTTCATCACCAGCTCTTCGTGGAGGCGGCTCGACTTGCCATCGGCCATCACGAGGGCGGCGAGCTGCAGCTCGGCGTCGCCGGCCTGGAAGGAGTTGGGCGTGACCCAGCCCAGGTAGAGCTTGGACAGCTCGACCTCATCGGTCAGGCTCTCGCGGATCTCCTTGGTGGGGGCCTTGGCCTGGGGCGGCGTGCTGTCGGGCTCAGCGCCCTTGGGGATGCTGCCGAAGTACTTGTTGACCTTGGCCTTGATCTCGGCCGGATCGAAGTCGCCGACGATGGCCAGGGTGGCGTTGTTGGGCACGTACCACTTCTGAAAGAAGCCCTTGACGTCTTCGAGGCTCGCGGCCTCGAGATCGGCGTGGGAGCCGATCACCACGCCATTGTAGGGGTGGGGTGCCGGAAAGAGGAGCTGGAAGAAGCGCTCTTCGGCAACACCGTAGGGCACGTTCTCGGTGCTCTGCTGGCGCTCCTTGCGCACCACCGCCTTCTGGTTGTCGAGGCGCTCCTGGGTGAGCGTGTCGAGGAGGAAGCCCATCCGGTCGCTCTCCAGCCACAGCGCGAGGTCGAGCTGGTTGCTGGGGACGGTCTCGAAGTAGTTGGTGCGGTCGAAGTCGGTGGTGCCGTTGACCAGCGGGGCGCCCGCGCCTTCGAGGTGCTGGAAGAAGGTGTCCTCGGCCACGTTGCGCGAGCCTTGGAACATGATGTGCTCGAAGAGGTGGGCGAAGCCCGACCGGCCGGGCACCTCGTTCTTGGCGCCGACGTGGTACCAGATGTTGACGGAGACCAGCGGCACACGGTGATCTTCGGAGAGGATGACCTCAAGGCCGTTGTCGAGGGTGATCTTCTCAAAGGGCAGCTTGGGCGTGAGATCGGCCGCCATCGCCGGGAGCGCGGCCGCTCCGAGGGCCAGCGCGGCGCCGCCGATCAGCAGGGGGATTCGCATGGGTTCTCCACAAGAGGCCAGGGGGTTTAGTCGGTGGCCCTTCGGAGGTCAAAAGTTCACGTCCTTCGGGGTAAACAGTCAGCGGAAGCGACGGAGGGGTTGGCCGCGGCGGTGGTGCGGGGGATCGGGGCGCTTGCGACGGCCTCTTCCGCCACGCCGGTCAAATCCCTGTGCAGGCGCCCGGTTCGCCGAACCGCCCTGCCACAGTGGGTGTCGGGCCGGCATGATCCTTCGCCCCGGAGTCCCCGTGCTCGATCCCCTCGCCCGCATCGAAAAGCTCCTGGCCCTCGCCGCCGATCAGGCTGGCACCCCCGAGGGGGAGGCCGCCGCCCGCGCCGCCCGCCAGCTCGCCCGGCGCTTCGCGGTGGAGGCCGACGGCCTGCGTCGCCGCGGCGGGCCCGACCAGGACCCGATCGAAGAGCGCCGGACCCCGCTCGCCAACCGGGCGCGCTGGCGCCGCCGGCTGGCGACCCTGGTGGCCGGCCACTGGGGCTGTCAGGTGGCCTGGCCGCGCCAGGGCACCGACGTGGTCTTCTTTGGCACCCGCTCCGCCCTCCTGGTGGCCGAGTACCAGCTCCTCGTGCTCGATCGCGAGATCAGCGCGCGCCGGGCAAGCTGGCTGGAGGAGCGGGCGGCCCTGCTCCCCGAGTCGGCCGAAGAGGCCTTGCTGATCGAGGCCGGGCACTTCGCCGACTCGGCGGTGAGCGCCGTGGCCACCCGCCTGCGCGAGCAGCGCGGAGAGGAGCGCCGCCAGGATCCGCAGGGCACCGCGCTCGTCCTGGGTCGGGGCCCCGATGTGGAGCGCTGGCTCACCGAGCGGGGCTACCGCTTTCGCAGCGCGCCGATCGCCGGCCGCCCCTTTCATCCGGCGGGCTACGCCGCGGGCAATGGCATCGCCCTGCACGACGCCCTGCGCCAGGAGAGCGCGGGGCTCGACCGTCAGCTTGGCTGAGCCCGCTGTTCAGCGGGGCGGAGCTGCGCCAGCACCCCCAGCGCCACGCTGAGCTCCACCGCGGGGAGCTGCATCTCGGTCCCCGCCACCCGCACCACCACCCGCCCCAGCCCGAGCATCCGGTCAAAGAGCGGCTGCACCACAAACACGCTCTGGATCTTTCCCCGGTCCAGCACGCCGACCGTTTTGGTCCAGTAGCCCCCTTTCACCATCACCACCGCGGGCGTGACGGCGTAGCCCTGGGCCTGGTGCTCCAGGCGGGCCCGGCTCAGAAACAGGAGCAGCGACAGAAAGGCCCAGGCCCCCGCGGCGCCAAAGGCCCAGATCGCGAGACCTCCCACCACCCCGCCCCGCATCAGCGCGCCCAGCACCCGCCCCCAGATCGCCCGCGGATGGGCCGGCAGCGAGGGGTCTGTCCACGGGTCGAAGTCCAGGCCCGGCAGGGCCACGCCCATCAGCTCGGCGCGGCGGTGCTGCGGCACCATCACGAGCTGCCCCTCGGCCTGGCGCACGCCGCCTTCGAGCTGGCCAAAGCTCGCCGTCTCGACCACGAGGGTGCCGTAGCCCAGCAGGCGACGCAGCAGCGGCTCGTCAAAGCGGGCGTACTGCACCTTGCCGAGCGGGATTTCAACCCGGCGGCGCGTAAACAGTCCTGCCTCAATGATCAGCCGCTCGCCCTGCTCGATCAGTCGCTGGCCGTGGTTGCGCAGCAGGCTGGAGCCGGCCGACAAGGCCCAGGAGCCGCACAGCGCGATGAGCAGCACGGCGCCGAGCGCTTTGGGGTCGACGTTCTGGGCGACATCCCGGCTCTCGTCGGGGCTCATGCGGGTGAAGAGCTCAAAGCCCACCGCCGAGAGCACGGCGATCAGGCCCACCGACCGCTGGGTGAGGCCAAATGCCAGGGCCTCCACGGCGCTGATCTGCAAGGAGGGCGGCTCATCCTCGGGGGTGTCCACCGAGATGGGCTGCCCAGAGAACGACTGGAGCTCGGCCTTGAGCGCCTCGGCCTCGGCCAGGGAGAGCGCCGACAGCGTGCCCTCCATCGGCGACTCGCCGGCCGTCTCCACCCGCACCTCGACGAGCCCGGCCATCCGGTGAAAGAGGTTCTGGACGATGTTGACGTTCTGGATGCGCGCCGGATCGAGCACCCGGGCGGTTCGACTGAAGAGCCCCGAGCGCAGCTCCAGCTTGCCTTCGTGAATGCGGTAGCGCAGCGTGGCGAAGTGGGTGACCGTGCGGGCGAGGCTCGAGCTGAAGAACATCACCAGCAGGATCAGGTTGAACAGATCGTCGGCCCGCCGGTTGCTGCCGAGAAAGAGCGCCAGCAGCAGCGGCCAGGAGGCCCGGGCGGTTCGCCAGGTGGTCGGCAGCAGGTTGACCGCGAGGCTGGCCGGGTGGAGGCCCCGCCAGGGCGTCTCAGACTCCATCGTCGCCCCCGCGGCGGGAGAGCTCGTCGCGCAGGGCTTCGGCGGTGGCCTCGGCGAGGCCGGCGATGCTGCCGTCGGCGCTCATGCCAGCGGCGGTGTAGACCTGCAGGCGGGCGAGGCCGAAGAGGCGCTCCATCGGCCCCTGACGGGTGTCCACATGCTGGATGCGGGTCAGGGGCACGCTGCTCCACTGGCGAAAGAGCACGCCGGACTGAACGAGGAGGTCGTGCTCGCGCACCTCGTAGCGCAGGGCCCGGTAGGCGAGGCTCGGCCAGACGGTGATCAAAAAGACATGGTGAAGCAGCAGCAGGCTGGCGATGGCGACGCCGGCGGGCACCGCCACATAGCGGCCCGCCAGAAAACCAAGCAGGGCCGCCGAGGGGATCCCCGCGGTGAACAGACGAACCAGGGCCTGCAGGCGCCACAGCGTGACGGCGCGCGGATCAACGGAGAGCTCGGGGACAGCGAGAGACATGGGGCTCCCAACACATGGGCAGTGGCGGCGGCGGGGACTATCCGGCCGGCAGGGCGCTGGGGTTGGCGGGCTCCCCGGTCCAGGCCAGGGTGCCCTCCACCGAGAGCGAGAGGCTCACCGCGGAGAGCGCGGCGGAGAGCGCGATGTCATCGAGGCCAACGTAGCGAAAGCTGGAGTCTGCGCCGGTGTCCCAGCCGTTCGAGGAGCGCACCTCGGCGCCGCCGCCCCAGGCGTCGGCCTCCAGGGCGGCGCTGCTGGCCTCCACCCACAGGCTCTCGCCCAGGAGCAGCATCGCCCAGTCGTCGTCGGGGTCGGGGCTACAGAGCAGGCTGAAGCCAAAGCGGGCCCCCTGCCGGTCCAGGGTGGCCGGGCAGCGCAGGTCAAAGCTGTAGGGGTCGCCTTCATAGATGGCGGTGGCCCGCAGGCGCAGCTCGCCGGCGAAGCGACCGTCGCCGTCGATGCGGCCATCGCAATTGTCGTCGACGCCGTTCCAGGCGGCCTCGTCGGCGTCGGGGTGGATGGCGGCGCGGGTGTCGTCGCAATCGACGTCTTCGGCGTAGCCGTCGCTGTCGCGATCCTGGGTGGGGGTCTCCCCGCCGATGTCGCCGGTGTCGTCGTCGGGGGCGGCGCTGTCGCCGTCGGCGCCCTGCTTTTCGCGGGGGGCCTCGGCGCAGGCAAGCAGGAGGAGGAGGGCGGTCCACATGCGCCCATCCTAGCCACCGGCGAGGGGTTAGCGAAGCGCCGGAGGTGAAAGATGCCGGGGATCGACCCTTCGCGGACCTTCCTGCCGGTGCGCTGCGCGGTGCTGACCGTCTCCGACTCGCGCGGCCTCGCTGAGGATCGCTCGGGGCCGGTGCTGGTCGATCGCCTGCGCGCCGCCGGCCACGAGCTGGCCGATCGCGCCGTGGTCCCCGATGAGGTCGCGGCCATTCAAGCCGTGGTGCGGCGCTGGATCGCCGACCCGGCGATCGACGTGGTGCTTTCCACCGGCGGCACCGGCCTCACCGGGCGCGATGTCACCCCCGAGGCCATCGAGGCGCTCTATGACAAGGCCATCCCCGGCTTTGGCGAGCTCTTTCGCTTTCTCTCCTATGCGAAGATCGGCACCAGCACGATTCAATCGAGGGCGACGGCCGGAGTGGCCGGCGGCACCTACCTCTTCGCCTTGCCGGGCTCGCCCTCGGCCTGCCGCGACGCCTGGGACGACATCCTGGTTCACCAGCTCGACGCCCGGTACCGCCCCTGCAATTTTGTCGAGATCATGCCCCGCCTCTCCGAGCACATCCGCCGCGGGTAGCCTTGTCGCAGGGCCCGCATCGTGCGACGATCGCGCGGCATGTTCCTCACCCTCCCCGCACGCACGCTTTGCTCCCGCCTCCTCTCGATGGGGCTCCTCGCCCTGGCGCTGGGGGCCCCGCCCGCGGAGGCCGCGGAGGGCGCCGTGCCTCCCGCGGTTGACCCGGCGCTCCGCACCGGCGAGAAGGCGCCCAAAGACATCGCCCTGGTGATCGGCAACGAGGGCTATGCCACGCTCCCGCAATTCGATCGCGGGATGGACGACGCCCGGGCGATGCGCGACTGGCTGCAAAACAGCCGCGGGGTCAACAAGAAGGCCATCTACGCCCTGCAAGACGCCAACCGCGAGGCGATCCTGAAAGAGGCCAAGAAGGCGGCCGGCAAGGTCAAGAGCGGCGGCACCGTCTGGATTTACTTCGCGGGCCATGGCGCCACCGGCGAAGACGGCAAGCGCATGCTCCTTGGCGCCGACGCCGGGGCGGGCAACCTCGCTGCCCGCGGCGTGCGCCTCGAAGAGCTGACCGACCTCTTCTTGAAGCCGCGCAAGGCCGAGCGGGTGATCGTCATCCTCGACGCCGGCTTCGGCAACACCGGCCGCGACGGCCTCGAGCTGATCCCCGGCCGCACCGTGAAGGCGCCTGCCCCGCTTGGGCCCACCGACGAGCGCCTGACCGTGTGGCTGGCCAGCCAGGACGATCAGCCCGCCTGGCTCTACCCGCCGGCCCGCCACGGCCTCTTCACCTGGTCGGTGCTGGGCGCTCTGCGCGGCTGGGCCGACGGCGAGCTCGACGGCGAGCGCGACGCCCGGGTCAGCCTCGACGAGGCTCAGGCCCTGGTCGCCCGCACGGTCACCGCGCTGGGCCGGCCGGCCGCGCCCTCCACCGAGCGCCGCCCCGATCCCGCCGGCTGGGTGCTGGTGCAAGGCAAGGGCCTCGAAGGGGGGCCCACCGCCGCCGCCCTCGACCAGCTCGGCCGCGAAGACCTCAGCCGTCGCCGCGCCGAGGTCGAGCAGCGGGTGCGCCAGGAGGCCGCCGCCTTCTGGGCCGACACCCAGGCCATGGCCAACACCGGCAGCAACGAGGGCCGCGCCGCCCTCGAGGCCTACATCGCCGAGTTCGGCAACGCGCGCGTCACCTTGTCCTGGGCCCTGCCGATCGCCGAGGTGGCCGAGGCCCGCCGCAAGCTGGCCACCTACGGCATGACCGCGGTGGCCGCCGTCACAGCACCGCCCCCCGAGCGTGTGGTGACGCCGCCGCCCCCCGAACGGGTGGTGACGCCGCCGCCGCCCGAGCGGGTGGTGACGCCGCCGCCGCCCGAGCGGGTGGTGACGCCGCCGCCGCCCGAGCGGGTGGTGACGCCGCCGCCCCCCGAGCGCGTGGTGGCGCCGCCGCCGCCGGTGCTGGCCCGCGTGGAGACCGCGCCCGCCGATGGCTGCGGCGATCTCATCGCCCTGGAGCCGATGGCCATGATGGGCCAGCTCAGCGGGCCCCAGAAGGGCTGCATCGAGAGCCGCCTCAAGCTCGAGCGCACCCAGACCTCGCGCAACAAGCTCTCCCGCATGCTCATCTCCAACGCCGAGGCCGCCGGCGACAGCACCGGCTGGGCCGCCCTCGTGGCCCGGCACCTCGACGCCATCGACCGCTCCGACCCCAATATGTGCATGCGCTACGCCATCTACCTGCACAAGACCAACGACGTGGAGAACGCCGAGGAGTCGATCCGCTGGGCCGACTACGCGCTGGAGAACAAGCAGGCCTGGGAGGGCGAGGAGTACACCAAGCGGGTGAGCGGCCTGTACCGCCTGCGCGCCGAGGCCGCCGGCCGGCTCTGGAAAGACGCCGAGGAGCGCTTCTCCAACGACGGGCTCCCCGAGAGCGACGCCGCGGCCAAGCAGCACCGCTCGGCCACCAAGGACTACGCCCGCGAGTGGCTGGACTACGCCCGGGCCGCCCGCCTGCCCACCGATGGCGCCTACAACCTCTGCGCCTCGGCCGCCGGCACCGCCTCCGCCTGCAAAGAGGGCGCGGCCCCGTGAGCGAGCCTGCCGCCGATCGCCTGGCGTCGGTGGATGTGGTGGTGGTGGGCGCTGGCCTCGCCGGGCAGCACCTCGGGGTCCTCCTCGCGGAGGGCGGCGCCAGGGTGCTCCTCGTCGACACCGGCGCCGAGGACGAGGTCTTCGCCCACACCGGCCAGGCCTCGATCACCCTTTGGGAGCACAGCCACCGCCTCGTTGCCGCCATCGGGCCCGAGGCCGCCGCCGGCCTGCTCGCCTTCTGCGCCGAAGGCCTCGATCGCCTGCGCCAGTGGGGCCTGCTCGAAGAGGTGGGTTCCCTCGTGGCCGCCGACGGCCCCCGGGAGGTCGACGAGGTCGAGGCCGACATCGCCGCGCTCCAGGCCCTCGGTCTGCCTGCCGAACGCTGGTCGGCCGCTGACGTGCAGGCGGCCACCGGCAGCCCGCATCTGGGGCCGGCGCGCTTCCTCCCCGGCGACGGAAACGTCGACCCCGCGCTGCTCTTCGCGGTGCTCGGGGAGCGGCTCGCCCGAAGCGGCGTCGTGCCCGTCGCCGGCCGCGTCGAGGCGGTGGGCGGCAAGGGGGTCGTGCTCGACGGCCAGCCGGTACAGGCCGAGATCGTCGTGCTAACCGAGGGGTTAGGCGCCCTTGATCTGGAGCCCTTTTTTGCCGACAAGGTCTACCCGGTGCGCACCCAGCGCCGGGCCTTCTCCCTGGCCCCCGGCGTCGAACTGCCCGCCGGGCCCGCCGTCCTCGGTCAGATGGGCTGGCTGATGGGCCGCAGCCGGGGCGATGCGCTCTGGATGGCGGGCGCCCGCTGGGCCACGCCGCATTGTGAGGTCGGCGAACGCGCGCTGGAGCCTGCTCCGGCGGTGGCGGCGCGCCTCACCGAGGCGGCCGCGCGCTGGTGGCCGGGCCTCGTCGGTGCCCCCGAAGAAGACCGGGTGGGCCTGATGGAATTCACCTGCGACGGCCTGCCGATCGTCGGCGCCCTGCCGGGGCAGCCCACCCTGTGGTCCTGCCTCGGCATGAACGGCCGCCCCTACAACTTCGCCCTGCGCTGCGCCGAGGTCGTGGCGGCCGGCATCCTCGACCGGCCCGACCAGGCGCCCGCGCTGCTCAACAGCCGCCGCTTTTTGTAGCGAGGCCGCCCGGGCGCTCAGGTCGTGATGATGCGGTCCATCGACATCCAGCGGCGCATCAGCGTCTTGGTGAGCTCGCCATTCATCACCATGCTGCCCGCGGTGGTGCCCATCTTCACAAAGTTGGTGGCGTTGGCCAGCTGGATGACCGGCCAGGGGTGCTTGCGCAGGGTCTCGCTGCTCGACAAGGCCTTGAGCAGGGTGCGCGGCACGAAGGGCTTCGACAACATCTGGGTGAGGGCGATCCAGAAGGTGTCTTCGACCGGCCGCGGGTAGGAGAGGTTCACCCGGTGCTGGTAGAAGATGCGGGTGTTGTTGAGCCCGTCGATGTCGTACTCGCTGATGAGCCCGCTGCTGAGCAGCTTGTTGTTGAGCTCCGAGCCCGGAAAGACCGTCATCGAGAAGAGGTAGAGATCGAAGGGGTGCGGGAACGAGGAGATCATCTCGAAGAGCTTGCGCTTGTCTTCTTCGGTGGAGACCGGGTCGTCGAAGATGAGCTGGAAGTGCGGCTTGATGCCGAGCTTGTGGTACATCTGCGCGATGTCGGCGATGCTGGAGTTCTTCACGCGGCGGTCGTAGAGGTGGCCCGTGACCCGCTCGCTCGACTGCACGCCCATGTAGACGCTCACCAGCCCGGCGTCGCGCAGCATGGCCATCCGCTCTTCGTTCACCAGCTTGGGCTCGATGAAGATCTCGAAGGGCAGGCCCACATCGCGGGGGTAGCGCTCGCAGAAGTCGGCCAGCCAGTCGAGCTGGAAGTTGAAGACCTCATCGTCGAAGCGGATGCGCTTGAAGCCCCAGTGCTTGCGGGCGGCGCGGATCTCCTCGACCATGCTGGCCGGCGAGCGCACGCGGAACCACTTCTGGCCCGGGTAGATCTCTTTCTTGTAGGTGGAGTTGTAGCAGTAGCTGCACTTGTAGATGCAGCCGCGGCTGCCCATCATCTGAAAGACCGGGTCGCCATGCATGGGGTCGCCCTGCATGTAGCGGCCCCCCTGGATGAAGTACTTGTGATCGTGGGTGGTGTAGTCGCGGAAGGCGAGGTCATCGAGGTTGCTGACCAGCGGCCGCAGCCCGTTCTTGACGATGTCGCCAGCACCGCGGCGGAACCAAACATTCGGTGCGGTCTGGGTGTCGTCGTCGCCGTCGCGCAGCTTGTTGGCGAGGTCGAGCAGGGCCAGCTCGCCTTCGCCGGAGAGCACCATGTCGGCCAACTCGATGCACTCGGCCGGCGCCATCGTGGCGTGCATGCCGCCCCAGAGCACCGGGATCTCCAGCTCGCGCTGCAGGTATTCGGTGATGCGCCGGCTCTGCTGGGCATAGGCGCTGGCCCGGATGCTGATGCAGATGAGGTTCAGCTCTTCGCGGCGGATGACCTTGGCCAGGGTCTCCAGCTCTTCGTCGCTGGCGGGATCAAGGTGGTTGGAGATCCAGTCCTTGAAGTACAGCTCGACCGTGTGGTGGCCGGCCTGGCGCAGGGTGCCGGCGAGGATGCGCACCGCGTTGTTCTCGACATCCCAGGTGGAGAGGATGCCGATGCGGGGTCCGGCTGCCTTTGCCGCCGGAAAGAGGCGCTCAAGGCGAGGGTTGACGCGCGCGCGGTCGGCGGCGTCGGCGCGGCTGCGAGGGGCGGGGCCGGGTTGGGGCATGGATCCTCCGTCGGGGGGGACTAACGTGAGGACTCAGGCCGTAAAGCAAGCCCGGCGGCTTCACGAGGGGCTGAGGCCGGCGCGGCGTCGGGCAAAGAGGCATCCGGGGCCGCCGGGCTCCAGGTCTCGGCAGCAACGCGGGCGGTCGGCGTAGATCGCGCAGCGGTTGTCGGCCCGATCGAGGGCGGCGCAGTGGTTGGTGGTGGTGCGCCGCACGCCCGGCCTCCCGAAGGGATCGGCGGCGATCAGGTGGGGCTGCGCCCGGATCACCGGATCCCGTCGGCTCAGCTCCACCGCGTCAAAAGCCGGACCACAACACGCTGCGCAGGCGAGGCAGTCGGCCTTGGGCTCAAACAGATCGCAGCCGCGCTCGGCTCCCCCCACCCGGGTGTTTTCACACGCGATACACCGCAGCACCAAGGGGCCGGGGCCGCGGAGCTTCGACCACATGCAGGCGCCGCAGGAGCTTCCCTCGGGACCCCACGACCTGCCTGCCGGATGCTTTAGGTAAAAAAAGTTCACGGCCCTTGTCAAACTTACTTTGCGCTTGCGGTAACCTTTCGCCATGTCGGATGTCCCCGGTCGGCCCATGAAACGCACAGAAACGGCTTCCTCGCCGGAAGTCCAGGTTCAATTTGTCCACTCCGTCCACAGCGCCGACACGGCAGGCGCGCTGGGGGCGGTCACGGAGGATCTTGGCCAGGTGGCGGTGTCCGCCCCCGCTGGCGATCCGCCCACGGTTCGGCGTGAGCTGGCCCGTGCAGGCGGCCTCGCGGGCGCGCACTGGCTGGCCGCCCGCATGGCGTCGCTGACCGGCGAGGAGGTCAGCGTACGCATGGTGCGCGACCGCTTTCGCAACATCGGCAGCAACGTGCGCAAGCTCGGCGCGGGCTACTACGCGATGCGCGACCATCCCGCGCCGCCCCTCAACAAGTGGGCCGCCTGGTGGATTCACGCGCGCGGCCCCACGCCCGTACCCGAGCTGATCGAGGCCATCCTCAAGGCCTACCCCTACGGCGACGCCAAGGCTGTGCACGCCTGGATCTACCAGGATCCCTCGCCGCTTTTGGTGGTGCGCGACATCGTGTACCTCGTGCCGCGCAAGAGCGGCGAGTGAGCCCGATGATCCGCGGCGTGGTGGCCGCGGTGGTGCGGGGCCTCCTCGCCGACGGAGAGCTGATCCTCGAAGAAGGCGCCTCCGCCGATGCCCTCATCGACGAGGTCCTCGGCCGGCTGCCCCGCCAGGGGGCCTTCGCCCAGTTGGGCTCCTTCCTCGGCGGCGCCCTGTTGAGCGCGCCCCAGGTGGCCGAGCTCTACGCCAGCAACGAAGCGCTCATCGAGCGGGTGAACGCCGTCGAGCTGTGAGGGCCGCGATCAGCAGCAGCCCGCCGCCCGACACATCGGTGGATTGGGCGCAGCCACAGCGGCCTTTGGGCGCCTCGTCTCCCGGCAGGGGCGCTGGAGCCTGCCAGGCGGGCGGCGCTCCCTCGGTCCAGCGCTCGGCCCCGTCGAGCTCGACCACGCCGGACTCCACGGTGAAGATCACCGCGTGGACCCCCGGTTCGAGGGCCGCCTCCCAGAGGACCCCGCGCGCCGCGGCGTCGGCGAGCTCCAGCCGCTCGGCCGGGCCGCCGTCGATGGAGAGGGAGAGCGCGGCCCCGTCGAAGGCCGATCCGAGCAGGCGCAGGTAGGCCGCCTCGACGGTGAGGGTGGCCTGGGCCCCAACCTCGCCACGGTGGACCTCGCGGGCGGTGGCCTCGGTGCGCTCGACCGGGGCGAAGCCGCGCCACATCCAGAATTGCAGCCCGTCGTCGACCCGATCGTAGGCGTTGGCCCGCCGCCAGGCCCCGCTGCCGACCGCGCGAAAGAAGGCCCCCTGTCGGGTGGCGATCGCCACCGCCCCCGCCTCGGAGAGGTCGATGTCCTCGACCCGATCGCCGAGGGGGAAGCCCACCGCCTCGGCCGACTCCACGGTGGCGCCGGTGAAGAGCCCCTGGCCCGAGACGGCGAACCAGACCGCGTCGCCCTCGGCGCTGTAGGCCACCGCGTCGACCTGCTCGCCCTCGGCGGCGAGGCGCACAGGGCCGGTGGGGCCGAGGCGGTAGAGGCCGTCGCTGGCGGCGAGCAGGGTCTCGGGGCCCAGGGCGATGTCCTTGACCTCGGCGCCCAGGGTGGCGATGGGCTCGAAGCTGCGCTGATCCTCGGAGAGCGACAGGGCGCCCGTGACCCCGCAGGAGACGAGCAGGCCGGCCTCACCCCAGGCCATCGCCGAGGGCTTGGCGGTGCAGGCCCCCGGGAGCAGGCCGAGCGCCCAGGAGGCGCCCGCGTCCTCGCTGAAGGCGACGGCGGCGCGCCCCTCGGCGGTCCGGCCGGCCACCGCCAGGCTGCGATCGTCAGGCCAACCGGGGGAGAGGGTCACGACGTCGCCGGCCTCGACGAGGCCGGTCTGGGCCGTGGTCCAGCGCAGGCCGCCGTCTTCGCTCAGGGCCAGGATCGTGCCGGTCACCTCGAAGAGCCACTGACCGTCGGCATCTCCGGCGAGGATCTGCTTGGGCCAGGGCCATCCCACGCCGGCCGAGCGCTCCACCCAGTCGGCCTCGCCAGGGTTGCCCTCGTAGACGCCGCCGCCGTAAGCGCCCACCAGCAGCCGATCCTCGCCCAGCCAGTCCACCGAGCGCGCCCGCGGGATCACGTCGAGGGGGGCCTGCTGCCAGGGATCGTCGCTGCCGGCGGCCTTGGCGTAGAGGCCCTCGAAGCTGGCGAGGCGCCAGCGATCGTCGTCTAGGGCGAGGTGGAAGTAGTGCACGCCGTCGTGGGGCCCGCCGCCGCCCAGCGCCAAGGCGTCGAGGCCCTGATCGTCGAGGCGGAAGCTGGAGCCGCCGTCTTCGCTCACCCAGACCGCGCTGCTGATCGTGGCCAGCAGCAGGGTCTCGCCGCGGAGGTGCAGCACAGTGGCGCCGACCGGCCCGTCGGGCAGCGGGGCCCAGGTGCGGCCGCCATCCTCGGTCAACAGCGGGGGGCCCTCGGCCTCACCGATGAGCCAGCGGTCGGGATCTTCGGGGTCTACCGAGAGGCCCACCGCGAAGAGGGGCCCCTCCAGCGCGGTGTCACCGCTCTCGTCGACGAGGTGCAGCCCGCCTTCGTCATCGAGGACCAGCCAGCCGCCGGGCAGGGCGGCGCCGCGCACCGGTCGCCAGCCCGGGTTGCGCAGGAGGGGGTCCCAGGCCTTTCCCTCCTCGCTGGTCCAAAGTCCGTCGGCGGGAGAGACGGCCAGCAGGGCCTCTTCGCCGGCGAGGCAGTCCACGACCGCCCCAGGGCCGGCGGCCGAGAGGAAGGAGAGCCCGCCGTCGCCGCTCCACCACAGGCCGTCTTCGTCGCCGACCACCAGGGTGGTGCGGGATCGCGCGACGGCGCAGGTGGGCTGGTCTCCCGGCGCCACCACATAGGTGAAGGCCTGGGTGGCGGCGTCGGTCCAGGCCAGCACGTCGCTGTCGTTGGTGAGCAGCGCGCCGTCGGGAGCCTGGCTGAGCAGGCTGGCCACGTCGTGGGGGGAGTGGGCGCGGGCGAGGGCGGAGAGGAGGAGCCACATGGGGGCAAGGTAGCCCCAAGATGGGCCCGCGCGCAGGCGCTGTGCTAAGGCGGCCCGATGCACCGCACCGCCCTGCTCTTCTCCACGCTCCTGGCCTGCTCTTCTGCGGGTACCCCTGGTGAAAAGGCCGATCCGGCCGACACCTCCTCTGTCGTGGACACCGGGCCCGGTGAGAGCGATGGGGGTGACGCTGGTGGCGATCCGGGCGGTGATGGCACGCCCGTCGAGTACAACGGCGATGTCCCGGCTGAGGCGCTGCCGGCGATCGACTTCGTGGCCACGAACTACGATGGGAGCGCCCGCGGCAAGGCCGATCTGATGACCAACCCCACCGTGATGTGGTTCTACCCCGCGGCGGGCACCTCGGGTTGAACGGTCGAGGGTTGCGGGTACCGCGACCTCCAGGCAGAGTTCGACGCCCTCGGCGTGCAGATCGTGGGCGTCAGCTTCGACGACCCCGCCACCAACCGGGCCTGGGCCGAAGAAGAGGGCTTTGGCTTCGAGCTGTGGACAGACGACGACAAGACCCTGGCGCTCTACTATGACGCCGCGAACTCCCCCTCGTCGGGCTTCGCCAGCCGGGTCACCAAGATCCTCGACGCCAGCGGTACGCTGGTCTTGGAATACGAGGTCTCCAGCATCGGCACCCACCCCGCCCAGGTGCTGGAAGACTGCATCGCCCTCTTCGGAGAGTAAGCCCCCATGAAGCGCGCGCTTCCGGTCTTTGCCCTGCTCCTCGCTTGCAAGGGCGACAAGGACGGCGTCGCCGTCGATGACACCGGCAGCGGGCCGGCCCCCTACCGGCCCGACCTCGTCTGCCCCGGCGACGCGGGCTGCGAGACCAACAGCGGCGCGCTGCTGGCGGGGGCCAGCGCCGTCGACATCACCCCGGCCTGCTTTGAGACCTGGGATGACCTCGATGGCAGCTCCACCTACAGCAGCAGCCACGACACCTTCTTCGACTGCGGCTGCGACCGGCTCTGCCCGGGCGACGAGGGCTACCCCGGCCCCGACGACTACGAGGCGGACGGCGAATTCAAGGGCGTCTGGATCGCCGGATTTGGCTCGGCGCGGGCCGCCCAGGACATTCACGACCCCACCTGGGCCCGGGCGATCGCCCTGCGCTCGGGGGACACCACCGTCGCGCTGATCAGCCTCGACGCCGTGGGCTGGTTCAACAACGACGTCGACTCCATCCGCGAAAAGCTCGTCGCCGACGGCGTAGACGTCGATCACATCACGCTCTCCTCCACCCACACCCACGAGACGGCCGACACGCTGGGTCAGTGGGGGCCGCGCCTGGGCAAGTCCGGCGTCGACGCCGATCACCGCGCCCAGATCATCGCCGGTGTCGCCCAGGCGGTCACCGAGGCGGTGGCAGCCTTGGAGCCGGCGACGATGAAGTCCGGCGTGATCGACTCGGCCGCGCCCTTCCCCGAGACGGGCACCCGCAACACCGTGCGAGACAGCCGCGATCCAGTGGTGATCGAGGAGCGCGTCTACACCGCGCACTTCGCCCGGTCCGACGGCAGCACCATCGCCACCTTGATCAACTGGGGCAACCACCCCGAGGCCATCGGCTCCGAGAACCTGAGCTTGTCGAGCGACTTCGCCCACTACCTGCGCCAGGGCGTTGAAGAAGGCGTGAGCTGGGAGAGCGGCGACCAGGCCGGGCTCGGCGGCGTGGCCATCTACTTCAACGCCAGCGTCGGCGGTCTGATGACCCCGCTGGGCGTGACGGTCACCGACTTTGACGGCGTCGCCCACGAGGGCGAGACCTGGGAGAAGACCGAGGCCCTCGGCAAGGTCATCGCCAGCCTCGCGCTGCAGGCGGTCGCCGAGAGCAGCGTGGCAGCCGATCCCACCGTCTCGGTACGGGCCCAGCGCCTGTATGTTCCGGTGGAGAACTACGGCTTTCAGGCGCTCTTTCTGGTTGGGGTCTTCGATCGGCCCACCTTCAACTATGATCCCGAGCAGGACATCAACGAGCGCAACACGCCCGAGCTGCTGACCGAGGTGAACCTCGTGACGGTGGGCCCGATCACGATGCTCTCGGTGCCCGGCGAGGCCACGCCCGAGCTGTCGATCGGCGGCTACGACGGCAGCCGGGTAAACAGTCCGGTGGTGGACTTCCTCGACCCCACCAACCCCAATCCGCCCGATGTCAGCCTCGCCCCCGCCGGCCCCTACTGGAAAGAGCAGATGGGCGGAGAGCACCAGTGGATCCTCGGCCTCGGAAACGATGAGATCGGCTACCTGATCCCGCCCTATGACTACGAGCTGCACCCCACCTCGCCTTACTTGATCGAGGCCGATGGCGACCACTACGAGGAGACCAACTCGGTGGGCCCCAGCGCCGTGCCGCTTCTCCAAGAGGCCGTGACGGCGATCACCACCTGGGCGCCCTGAAGAGCGCCGGGCTGGCCGTCGCCGCCGCCGTGACTACCCTCCGAACGGAGACAGATTGCCATGCGCGACCTCTACAGCGTCCTTGGGGTTGGGCGCGACGCCGACCAGGCCACCATCCGCAAGGCCTACAAAAAGCTGGCCCGCGAGTTCCACCCGGATCTGAACAAGAGCCCCAAGGCGTCGGACCGCTTCAAGGAGATCAACGCCGCCTATGAGGTCATCGGCGACGAGCAGCGCCGGGCCAACTACGATGAGTTTGGCGAAGACTCGCTGCGCACCGGCTTCGACGCCGAGCAGGCCCGCCAGTGGAAGAAGATGGGCGGCGGGCGCGGTGGCTTCCCCGGCGGCATGGGCGGCTTCCCCGGCGGCGGCGGCGGCATGGGGGGCATGAATTTCGAGGATCTGTTTGGCAACATGTTCCGCGGCGGCGGCGGCGGGGCTCCGCGCAACGCTGCCCGCAAGGGCGCAGACATCGAGGGCAGCGTCGCTGTGTCCCTCGTCGAGGCCCTGCGCGGCGCCAGCCCCACCATCCACTTCCGCCGCCCGGCCGCCTGCCGCACCTGCAAAGGCGAGGGCGGCACCGGGCGCAGCACCTGTGAGCCCTGCAAGGGCGCGGGTCGGGTCAAGGCGGGTGGACAGTTTGGCGGCTTTGCCCTGCCCTGTGAGGCCTGCGGCGGCAGCGGCTGGGTCTACGCCCAGGAGTGTGACCCTTGCGGCGGCACCGGCCGCACCATGATCGAGGAGGCTCTCAAGGTCAAGCTCCCCGAAGGGGTCGAGGATGGACAGACGATCCGCCTGCGCGGCAAGGGCGGCGACGGCGAGCGCGGCGGGCCCCCCGGAGACTGTTTGCTCACCGTAAAGGTCACCCCCCACGAGCTGCTTCGACGCGAGGGCGCAGATCTCTACCTCGACCTGCCGCTGAGCCTCAAAGAGGCCGTGGTGGGCGGCCAGATCACCGTCGCCTTGCCCGACGGGGAGATCAAGCTGCGCGTGCCCCCCAATACGCCCTCGGGGCGGGTGATGCGGGTGCGCAGCCGCGGCGCCGCCAAAGACGGCCAGCGGGGTGATCTGTATCTGGTGATGCGCCCGACCCCGCCGGTGAGCGAAGATCCGGAGGTGGCCCGCCTCGCCGAGGCCCTCGACGCCTTCTACGCCGAGGATGTCCGCGCGGGCCTGCGCTGGAGCTGAGGGCCCTTACGTCACCCTGCC
>Ga0164294_10001024_pt1 | contig 26403 bp, 27 predicted proteins | sample GEODES005metaG_FD_111479 | JGI IMG/M metagenome (GOLD analysis project Ga0164294, IMG submission 111479) | Oligotrophic lake water microbial communities from Sparkling Lake, Wisconsin, USA - GEODES005 metaG | ecosystem: Environmental > Aquatic > Freshwater > Lake | place: USA: Sparkling Lake...
CCCATAGTGTGCATGTCAGTTTACAAGTTCAATCCAGCTTAGTTTAGAATTAAAATTTCGAGCTTAACATGCAGCAAGTACTTAAGTTTCGTTTAAGCTCCGGCTATATTTATCCAACACTAGCCAGAAGGACCAAGGGTTTGTAAAAAATAGGATTAAAGGACTTGCCGGAAAGTTCTTCTTTTCACTTTTACCTTGTAAATCATCACATCGCGTTGTTGCGAATAGGTCCATTTTCTAACAGCTGCTATTGTATAAATGCAACATTAATTCCGCAAACAAATCCAAAAATCCAACTCACGCTAACAGCGCAAATCCAAATACCAATTGTTTGGCAACTACACAATTTAGGTCTTGCAATTAAAGCTTCATCCACATCCACAGTCGTAGCATCGTCCATGATTGTGTTAATCTCTAAGGAATGCAGTGTTCCTCCGTCCAAAATTTGTCGGGGATTTCTGGTCTGAAATTCCTCCGGACGGAGATTGTGCTAACAACTGCTAAAATGAATCAAAAATTTAAGGTTACTGCTGTATTTTGCTCACAGCACCTTCAATATTTTGTTAATAACTGTCTGGAAACGGCGCATTCATTGCATTCCTTATTAATCTCATACAAGAGCGTTTAAACGACGAAAACAATCAGCATCAACAGGGAATGAGTAGCGATGGCGCGGTACTCGAACTTGTTACGCGTGGCAGAAAAGACGCATTCTTTATTCACAATCCGCAGCATACATGGTTCAGTACCGCGTATGAACGCCGAAGCCCAACGGTGCGCGAGATGCGTGTGGAAGTTCCCGTGGGGCCCGTTCAATTCGGGCATTGGGTTGATTTCGCATTGCCTCAAACGGGTGACGTACTAACTCGCGCTGAAATTCGAATCCGTTTGCCCACGTGGCTTCCACCCGAAATCGCTGCATTAAATCTCAGCCAAACTGTTGAACTTCAAGCGACAAACGGAACATGGGGGCAATACGGGTGGACAAATCGAATTGCAAATTATTTGGTAAAACGTTGGGCTCTCTTTTCCGATACGCTCATTCTCCAAGAGGGTTGGGGCGTCGTGTCGGCATGGCTTCCCGATGTGGAAACCACACATAATCATGCACCGCTGTTACACGCAATGACCGGTGCACATGACGGTTCCGCTGCGAGTATTCAACGGGCCGCAACACCACCTGAACTCGTGTTTCGCATACCTCTTGCAGCGAAAGGTTTACCTCTGTGTGCACTCAAGCGCTCACGACTGTATTTGCGTTTTTGGCTTCGAGCACGAAATGAATTGGTGGAAAGCACAATCGCCGAAACAATGCCGTGGAATGGGCGGCCCATACGGGTGAATGGTCTACTCACGGGTTCCGTCACTCTGTCCGAAGCATGTCAACCGTCCTTATCCGGTCGTTTCGATGTGCTGCACTGTGACCCCGAATTACGGGAAGCACTTGCGAACAAAACGCATCATCTTCTCATTGAACAACAGTCATTGGAGGAATTTCCGTTGGAAACCAGCGGAATTGTCAAACGCCGTCTGGAAACAACGGGTTTTTTCCAATCCCTTTTTGTCGGAATTCAATCGAAGGCCGCGCGACGACAAAACAGATTGTCCGAATTTTTGACAAATGTGGATGAAATTGCATTTGACATTAACAGTCAAGAGCGCATTCATTCCTTTACACTGATTCGGGAGCTTGCGACAAATACGCAAGTACGACGGGATTTTGATACTGGACTGTTTCCGCTCATATTTGGCGCAACGGACGAACCCGCTGGAACATGCAATTTGGCGAGAGTGCATAAAGCGGTTCTCAAAATCAATATGCCGGCAGACGGTGTTGTCATGGTTATGGGCATTGCATGGAATGTGTTGGAAATTCGAGATGGACGGATTCGCAAATTGTTTGTGGATTCGTGATTTCCCCGCTTTTCCAGCGGAAACATTTGAGGGCTGATTTTGGCTGATTTTGGCTGATTTTGGCTGAATTTGCTAAAGCAACCTAAATTTGCTAAAGCAACCTAAAGCGTCCGAAACACCGTCAGTAGAATGGCGTGCTGCATATCTGCGGATCTGAACCCATCGTTAACGACACTGTGCATCGGTCGGTTCAATCGTCCGTCGATGCTGACTTCGTTAGCTGGATTGCGCGTGCGCGATTTGGTGGGCTCGTCCGAGGATGAATTCGTCGGTTCGATGACTGAAACGGATAAATTTATGGGCCGCGTGTTTTGGCGCAAGGTTGTCGCTGCAAAAATCTTACCTGCATTAGCCGCATGGGATGCGATTCAGGCGGCTCGCAACGAGGTTGAATATGCCCGTAAGGCTCTCATGGACGCGCTCAAAGCAGACGAAACGCTATAAATCGCGAACATGTATTCCGCATTTCCATGCAGCATCCGTCACATGCGGTGGATTGCTTACATCAAGAGCGCCAACGCCTCGCCCATGACTTTTTTCTTGGTCTGCGCGAGACCACTCATCTGGAATATCATCTGGGAAGTGTTTATCCATAAACGTCTCCCAAATGTCATCCGACGCAAACATCTGACGCGCATTCAAATTCGGCGGTGGAAGTTCCGCCATGACCTCACGCCAATACTTGCACCCGTCTGAAAACATAAACCATGGCTCACGGATTTCATGGATGTTTGTGAATTCTTGTCCAAGTGCGCCCCGCGGTGTTTTTGCATGAAGTGCTTGTGGCGGTATTGCAAACAAGCGAGACGTGCGCCGTCCGGATTGCCATTTAGCCCATTCACGTTGATAAAATGCAACCCATTTATCGGGTGGTGTCGCCGGTATTTTTGGCATGATTGCATGCACTTGACGTAACAATTGGTGCATTGGAGTATAGATTGGTTTTTTTCGCAAGGCTGCCCAAATGTCGTCTGCACTCAAACGGGATTGCGCAGCCATTAACAGCCAAACGGCATCCAGTGTGTGTGCTGCGTTTAATGACACCCGAAAATGTGCAAGTTCTGTTTCGTGTGCCGCTGCTATTTGTTTGCGTCGAGCGGCAATACGGGCGTTTTTGGCATACGGGGTAAGTGTTGGGCGCCACGGATGCCGTGATGCCGCCTCGATTAATTGTGCCGCACTTGTTGTCGATGCTTCAATGTCCGCATGCAGTTGCATTGTCTGCTGAACCCACGATGTGGAGCGTGATGGTCGTGGACAATTGCTCCACATTAACCATGCAGTCAAGAGTGTGGTTTCCACTAGTTCGATTTCGCGTGATTCGACCAATTCCCACACCCAGAAAAGTGTGCGCGTTATTGGACTTTTGTCGCGGAAGCAATGTTCCAGTGCGGAAACAACTTCCGCCAGTTCGTACAAATTACGGGTTAAGGGCATACCGTGTGGTGTCTTCACTAAGGTTGCTCAATTTTCTGTTTAAGACCATTTTGCGATTGTTTTGAAGTGCTGCAAAAAAACCTCGCTGGCGATCGGTTTTAAAAATACCTTTACTCAAACCCAAGCGAACGCCACATTGCCCGTTCTAATGCTTTCAATTCATCCGTCATAATAATTTCGCGCCCGATGTATGAGGGCAATGTGTAATAGTCGGTCGTAGCATCTAACGCAGGCACCTCCTCCAATTCAGGCATATCATCGTCCGTGTCATCGTCCGTGTCATCGTCCGTGTGAACACACTTAAGATTACGTATACGTCCAATGAGTGCTGAGATGAATATTTTCATTCGTCCCTCAAGTGTCATTTCATGGCCATCTAATTCGTCAAATTGGGGACAGATTAGTTTGCCTTGATCGTTTTCAACGATGGATGTCGTAGACAGGAGCTGCAGCCAAGACGCATCCACGTCATTTTGTCTCTGAAGTATTACGTCACTTTGTCTCTGAAGTTTTAAGCCCCGCTTTTGTTTCCATTCATTGTCGAAATCACGCACAGCATTGAGTAAAATGCCGCATGCTTCCTTCAACAATACCGTTGCAACATCCACGTCGATATTTTGATAATCGCCTGCGCTAATCTTCCGATGCAAATAGCAAACAGCATTATCCACACATGCAGGAAATTCCATACCGATTCATTCTCACAAGAAGGCTGTCATTTTTTTACCGCGGAAATGTTCCGCCATTTAGAGACAAATACACCGGATAATATTCTGTCACGTACGGGGTCTTACGGGATTCAAAACGAATAAATTTGATGCAAACTTACACGTTGGAGTCCTTGAATTTTGACTAGCAACGGACAATTTCCGTTTATCTCCCTACTTTATAGGAAAACTTCATTGTGATTTGCAGTAACTCCTCTTTCCACTGTCAACAAAATTTATATGCAGATTTCAAAATGCTTCATTGTTGTAATTCATCTTTCCACTAGCAAACTTAGAAGCAAACGGACAATTTTTGTATGTGCATGATGTCAATTTTATGCACCCGTTAGCAAACGAACAATTTCTGTGAGCCCATATCTTGTTGCAGTTTGAAGTGCTTGATTATTGAGTGCAGCTGGATTCACTCCTCTCTCTGGCGGCAATTCAAGCAGCAAACGAACAATTTCCGTAGTTGGCTGTTGGCTACATCGGGATTCGTATTCCATAGGTTCTTCAACAACGCCCCTTACCCTTTCATGGTGTCCGCCATAACATGCTAATCGAAGTGCCATATTATCATCCGCTGCTGGATTTACGCCTCTCACCAACGGCAAATCAAGAAGCATACGAACAATTTCCGTACGCCCATATTTGCATGCATATTGAAGTGCTTTATTGTTACAAGCTGCTGGATCGACCCCACGTTCCAACGGCAAATCAAGGAGCATACGAACAATTTCAATATATCCGCGCGCACATGCAGATCGCAATGAGATATTGTCATCCATCGATAGAACCACACCTCTGTCAAGCGGAAGCTCGATGAGCAAACGAACAATTTCCGTGTGCCCGCGTGCACATGCACGGTACACCGAAAAATTTTCACAAGCGGCTGGATTAATTCCACGTGATAACGGGTGCTCAAGAAGCAAACGAACGATCGCCGTGTGTCCTTTCCCACATGCATCCATGAAATGTCCGTTTGTTGTGTAATAGTCTGCGTCGATAAGATATCCTGCTTCGATAAGCAAGCGAACAATTTCCGTGTGCCCCTTGCCACATGCAATCGTAAATGCTTCATTGTCGCGTGCACCTGGATTAATTCCAGGTGATAAACGGGTAAGAAGCAGACGAACAATTTCCGTATGTCCAGCTGAACACGCACGTATGAAATCTCCGTCTGTTATGGGCTCTCCTGCTTCGATAAGCAAGCGAACAATTTCCGTGTGCCCCTTGTCACATGCACTCGCAACTGCTGCATGGTCTCGTGCACCTGGATTGTGAAAACGGGTAAGAAGCAGACGAACAATTTCCGTATGTCCAGCTGAACACGCACTTATGAAATCTCCATCTGTTATGGGCTCTCCTGCTTCAAGCATCAGCCAAACCAATTTACCACTCGCGTCAGAACTCGCATCATGAAATGATAAACGTGTTGTTGTTTTAGCAATAGTTCGCAAAAGCTGAAGACGATCGTCGATGATTTCCATTCGGTTAGATGTCATCAATATACATGTGCTCCAAAACAAAACGTGATTGGGGGTGTCAATTTTTTGGCGGGGGCCAAAGAATCTGTGTTTTAACCGGAATATTAGACATGTTTGTTGGTTCCTGCAAAGCACTTCGGCAATAATTCAAACGATTTGTGATTGCATAGATAATCGGTGTTGCTGAAATTGAACGGTCATCGAAATTGTCACATGACCTCTTCTATTTCTAAATCAAGGATTCCATCCAATTCGTTCGTGGCAACCCCCGGCTACCCGCGTAATTTTAACACAAAAATACAACTGCACCTCAACTAAAAAGCATGTGCGGAATCACTGTTCTGTGGGGCCCCGCTATTACAGACGCCGTTCATCATGCATCCTTAGCCGCACTGTCGCCACGCGGACCCGATGTGTCGCGCCGTGAAGTTGTGAATGGTGAATATCATACTGGATTTGCCCGTTTGCGCATTCAGGGCGATGCCGGTTCCGAGCAACCCTTCCGTTTGTCCGACGGGCGTTTGGTCGTAGTGAATGGCGAAATTTTCAATTGGAAACGGCTCATCAGTTCGCTGAATCTCCGGTTGGCAGACGGAGCAAGTGATTGTGCCGTTGTTCCAGCTTTGCTTGAACGGGGTCTCGATCTCGCGCAAATAGCCCGCCAACTCGATGGGGATTTTGCGATTGTTGTGGTTGGCGCGGGTACAGTCGATGTTTGCAGAGACCCCTACGGTGTGCGGCCACTGTATTGGGGTAGTTGTGCGGATCAGTGGACCGGCGTTGTTAGCGAAATTAAGGGATTTCCCGCAGGCGCACACGAAATACGTGCAATTGAACCCGGAACTGTTGTCTCATCGTCGAAACAAATCACATGGCATCAAGTTCCCTGGCTCAAAGTTCCTGCATGGCGCGCGTCGTTAGAGGGACTTACCGTAGGAGGTGAAACGCTCAAAGAAGCACTGATTGAGGCCGTTGACAAACGGTTGTCGACTGTGCGTGCTGTAGGCGCGTGTGTATCCGGTGGGCTCGATTCGTCGCTCGTCGCTGCATTGGCCGCGCGGCGTGTTCCGTCGTTGCACACCTACAGCATTGGCATGGCGGATAGTCCAGATCTCGCGCATGCACGTGACGTTGCAGCGCACATTGGGTCCATTCATCACGAACGCATTCTTACTGCGGAAGAGTGTATTGCTGCTGTTCCGGATGTCATACGGGCAATTGAGTCATTCGATATTACAACTGTGCGCGCGTCTGTTGGTAATTACCTGCTGGGACGCTTTATTGCCGAGATTACTCCCGAGGTCAAGGTGGTTCTCAATGGTGATGGCGCCGACGAGCTTTTGGGTGGGTATTTGTATATGCGTGCAGCACCCGATGATGTTGCGTTTGAAACGGAGATTGACCGTTTAATGCGCGAAATTCACATGTTTGATGTGGCGAGGTCCGAACGCAGTATGGCTGCACACGGGTTGGAATCGCGATCGCCGTTTTTGGATCGGCAAGTTGTAGCTGTAGCGCGTGGACTTCCAACGTCGGCTTTGCGGCCAACGGATGCGCACATTGAAAAGGCGATTTTGCGCACGGCATTTGCAAAGGATGGGCTCTTGCCGTCGTCTGTGTTGTGGCGGCGCAAAGAAGCATTTAGCGACGGTATTTCGAAATCGGACACGGTTCCGTGGTTCAAACGGGTTGGTGTCGTTGGTTCGGGGCGGTCCTTCGATGTGAATCCGCCCACAACACCTGAAGCGATGTGGTATCGCGAATTGTGGGCGGCGGAATTTCCGGATGCTGCTGCCGGTGCGGTTGCTCCGCACATGTGGATGCCTCGGTGGGTGAACAGTGTTGACCCGAGCGCACGGACACTTGCGGACATGTATTCGGCGTAAGGGTCGCATTTTCCCATGGTTCCGCAATGTTAGTCCCAATGTTTCCAGTCTAATTTTTCTGCTGAAAGACTGATCTAACATCGCGGATCTATGGTATTTTCCGTTGGAATCGTGTGTAATTTTTAAACGGGTTGTTGAAAGATGTTTGTTCTCTGCAAAAACATTGTTAATTTACAAAACAGAGCGAACGTGAGGTTTTTGATTGAAATGCGCCAGCATTTTACAAAACAGAGCGAATGCGAGGTTTTTGATTGAAATGCGCCAGCATTTTACAAAACCGAGCGAATGCGAGGTTTTTGATTGAAATGCGCCAGCATTTCACAAGATGCTAACATCCACTTCGTGACTAAGTAAAAATGAACAGTTTCAAAAGGACTCATAGTTCCGCGATCTTTCAGCAGAAAAATTAGACTGGAAATATCCATGAACAAAGTGTATTTTCAACCATCGTCAAAATTATATGAGCAGCTCGAGGTTTTGTCACAGTCTTCGAATGTTGCATCCGCGAGCGAGTAGCATATTGACGATGTCTGTAAATCTGTTTGCACTTGCTATGCGGATTGCATAATTGTCGACTGCTGACGGGTCTACACGAGGATCTGCGAGTAGCACTTTGATTATGTCTGTTCGACCGCATTGACTTGCTATGCGAATTGCATAATTGTCGACTGCTGACGGGTCTACACGTGGATCCGCAAGTAGCAGCTTGACCACATCCGTATGACCTTTTTCACTTGCCCAGAGAATTGCGGTATTGTTGTTTGCAGACGGGTCTACACGAGGGTCTGCAAGTAGCACTTTGACCACGTCTGTGTGACCGTAAAAACTTGCATAGCGAATTGCAAAATTGTCGTCTGCTGACGGATTTACACGAGGGAGTAGCACTTTGACCACGTCTGTGTGACCGTTTGCACTTGCTATGCGGATTGCATAATTGTTGGTTGCTGACGGGTCAACACGAGGATCTGCGAGTAGCACTTTAACTACGTCCGTTCGACCGTGTTGACTTGCTAAGCGAATTGCGAAATTGTTGCGTGCTGACGGGTCTACACGAGAATTTGTGAGTAGCACCTTTACCACGTCTACGTGACCGTTTTTACTTGTTTTCCAAATTGCGCAATTGTGGTCTGCAGATGGGTCAACACGATGGTCTGCGATTAGCACCTTTACCACATCCACATGACCGTTTTCACTTGCGTTGCGAATTGCGTAATTGTTGCCGGCTGACGGGTCTACATCTGAAAGATTCAAGAATAGCTGAACCAACTCTACATTTGCATCTGTCAAGATATTTTTGAATGTATCGAATGTTAATGACATTGTGGGAAGTTTCACCAACCACTCGAGTGTTTTTATTTGAAACGTCCATGTGTTTGTTTCTGACACTGTATTTGTTTCGTCCAAACGCACAAGCTCCGTTTCCAACGCTCTTTTGGCTAAAGTTGCGGTGCGCTCAGCGACTTCACAATACGGCGTTCCGTACAACTGTGCTTCAAGTTGAGCGACATACTCCAAGTGTACGGTAATTGTTGCGGCCATACGGGTGTATTGAATGGACGAGTGGTGTCAACTTTTTGATACATCTGCGGACTACACGATTTAGGTTCACAACGATTTAATAAAGTCGAATGCCGTTGACATGTCGTATGTACGCTTATCGCACCCATTTGCAATAATTACATCTACAAAGTGTAAGTCTTCATGAATACTATGAACGGTTAAATCCAACAAGTAGCGTTCATATGGATACATGTGATGTGGAAGAAGAGGATTCACCTGTACATGGTCTCCAACGGCATACGGCAATGGTGGGCGTACGAGTGTAAGAAATTGCATGTTAACGGATGTTGTTTGTCCTCTAAGTGTGCAATTTAAGGAGCCGTGGTGTTTCCATTCGACGATTGCATGGGGTCCGTCGATGGACACAATTTTGCCGAAGGACGTTCCCGTTGTATCTTTGAACCATTTGGGCGTTGTTTTTAACTTTACCCACGCTCCTGGCGCGAGTTCAAGAATTCGGGATTCAAGTACACGGATACGGGCTTCAAGTTCATGAATTTTTGTGCGGGCGTCGGTTTCTGCGAATCGCTCTGTCGTCCGTGTGGCTCGTGCGCTCGCCAATGTGGCTCCGTTTGTCGTCCGTGTGGCTCCGTTTGTCGCCAATGTGCCCTCGTCTGTCATCCGTGTGGCTTGTGCGCTCGCCAATGTAGCCTCATCTGTCGTCCGTGTGGCTTGTGCGCTCCCCGATGTGGCCTCGTCTGTCGTCCGTGTGGCTCGTGCGCTCGCCAATGCGGCTTCGTTTGCACGCTCTAACGCGGACTCGAGAAACGCTCGCACAGGACTTGAATCCACAGTGCTCTCACCAAACGCGTGAAGCCAGTTTCGAATCAAAACTGCACCAAACGTGGCTGAAAAATTATTCACGGTCGGCTTTTTATTTCAATCGCAAGCATCAAGCCAATCAAAGTACGCTTTAATTCCTCATCATCCGTTCGCGTCCACACATCTTTTGCAACACGTAACATGCTGCACATAAAGTGATCCGACGGCTCCATGTCAATTGCAATGCTGTCAGAACTCATTACCTACAAAATAACACGCATTTGCAATGTTATCAATTTTTGGCTCTATGCAAAATTGACGATGTTGTCGCGATTCCGTTGCAACATAATGCGCGTTTTTATTGATTACATTCGCAATACAAACGGAGTTCGCACAATTGCTGAATCGTGTGCGATCCTCACGGATGATCCCGTAATTGCATCCTTCATTTCAACATTTGGGCGTACACTCCACCACACCTATCGATATTATGATCGTCATCGCACGACAACACCAGCGGGTGCTGCGGCTGACCAAATTCTCGGTGTGTGTGCGTCAGCGGCTCACGGCACATTTGAACGCGAGGATGCGGATTTAGTTATCGAGTATGAGTCCTTTGCCATTTGAAGCAACACAAAAAGGGATTTTGCCTCAAAGTCTACCAACTTCCGCACGCAACGGTTCAGGCACATCTTCAATTGAACCGCCATTTTTGATGGCAGCTGCACAACGCTTAACCGTACGCAGCATAGGCGGTACAAATTTTAACGCCAAGCCCGTTTGTGCTACAGCAATATCGCAGAATTCTTCTGTGCACTTAACAACAAACTCGAGTGTCAGACCGTCGTCATTCAATGCTGCAAATACGAACGCCGGATTTGCGCGCTGTACCTGCTCTGGGACCCACTCGAGCGCGCGGGATGATTGATCCAATGCGAATTTACAGATTTCAGGCGTTCGCTCACGTGGCGCAAGGAGTCCAAGAACTCGCCAATTACTATTGACCGCAGCCTTACGGTATTCATCCGTCATCTTGCGTATGTGAGGGAATGCAATGAGAGCATTTTGTTCGAGTGCCACGAAAACGACGGTTGACGTCTGAAATTCACTTGGCACGAGACGGAGTGCTGCGCATGTGCGTGCCACCGCGATAATGTACATGTCGGGATTCGCAGCAAGAATTGCCGACGGCACAAACGCAAGAGCGAGTCCGTTTTGTGAAATGGCTGCACGGCACACGTCTTTAGTGCGCTCCGGTTCAGAGAGAGCCCGCAGTGCCAACCCATCGATGGACATGCCTTCATGTGACAGTTCAGGCGTGCGCTCATTGTCGCGCAGGAAGGGTAAGCCTCCGTTGCGGACTGCGCACCGCAGTAGTTGCGGGGTTCGAAACGGATCTGCAACAAATCGAACTGCACTTCCGTCTTTTTGAATAGATGCCAAACACAATTCTACTGTTTGATCCTCGATTGGGATGTCGCCGAGACTCCAGCCATCACACGATACAAACGGAAGGTGTGTGGTGTTCTTGTAATTAAACGAATAGTCTGTAAACTGGTGGACTTGAGCTTGAGGTTGTGCTTCGGCTTGAGGTGGTGCTTCGGCTTGTGCTTGAGGTGGTGCTTCGGCTTGTGCTTGAGGTGGTGCTTCGGCTTGTGCTTGAGGCTGAGGTGCTCGCTGTACGCGAACAGGACGGCGTGGATCTTGTGCCTGAACTGGAGGTCGTGGATCGCCGAATTCCGCATCATCCATTCTGAAAGGGTCTTCATCCATTCGCGCTCGTTGAATGACGCCAATCTCTTCAAATGGCTCGCGTACAACACGGCGTCCAGCACCACCTGCACCACCCGCATCACCTTGTTGAAACGGGAGTTCAGGAAGACGCACTGGCACAACAGGAGCAGCAGGAGCAGCAGGAGCAGCAACAACAGGAGCAGGATTGTGAATCGCAGGAAAACGCGCCGCAAGACGACCAACGAGTGCGTTCATTTTACACGAGTACGACGAGTGTGACTCCTTAAAAGCGAGCGTCAATTTTTTGACCCCCCTCAATAAAAATAATTTGAAATAGTAAATGATGTTGAATGTCGGCGACGGTCATCAAATTTATTACGAAATTCATGGAAAGAATCCGTTAGCACCAACATGCATTGTACAACACGGAGGTCCAGGAGGAGGTCTTCAGCATTCAGTCCTTGAGCTGTTCGACCTCACAAAATGGCGTGTAATTTTGTGGGATCAGCGTGCATGCGGTAAATCCCTTCCCTACGGAGAATTAAAACACAATACAACATGGCATTTAGTTGCAGATATGGAACGCATTCGCGAATCCGTTGGATCACCGACGAAGTGGTTTTTGTTTGGTGGATCATGGGGCACAACGCTCAGTCTCGCATACGCATCTCGTCATGGCAAACATGTTGCTGGAATGATATTGCGCGGGGTGTGTCTTATGGAGCCGTGGGAACAAGACTGGCTTTACGGGCCCAACGGTGCTGCCCGTTTATTTCCAGAGGCATGGGCAACATTTGCAGCAAAATCTCGTCGTCGCCAGAATTTAACTGCGCTTTACGGACGTCGTCTCAAATCAAAGGCAACACGTAAAGCAGCCGCATCAAAATGGTGGGGATGGGAATCGGCCGTTAGTACGTTGCACCCACACAAGGACACAACGCCTCCGACAAAAATCATGACGCTTGCGCTTCTCGAAAATCATTATTTTGAGAACAATGCATGGTTGCGTCCAGGTCAGCTTATTGCAGCAGCCCGTAAGATGCGGTTTCCTGTGTGGATTGTTCAGGGTCGATATGACGTCGTTTGTCCGCCGGCGTCTGCGTGGGCGCTCTCACAGGTTTTGCCCGACGTACGGCAGCTCACATTTACGATTGCAGGTCATGCGGCAACAGAACCTGAAACATGGAAGGGGCTGCGACTGGCGATTAGGGACGCAATTGCGCTCTGACAGGATATAAAGCCGCCAATGTCTACCGATGTAGAAAATGCAAGTGTTCATCAAAACTTTAACTGGAAAAACCATTACGCTTGATGTTGAGCCGTCGGACAGCATTGAGAATGTGAAGCAGAAGATTCAGGACAAGGAGGGAATTCCGCCGGATCAGCAGCGCCTAATTTTCGCGGGCAAACAGCTTGAAGATGGTCGCACGCTGTCGGATTACAACATCCAGAAGGAATCCACGTTGCATTTGGTGTTGCGTTTGCGTGGTGGTTCAAATTTATTGGGTGCTCGTATTGGTGCATCTGGTGGGCAGTTTGATGCGTCTGGTGGTCAGTTTGATGCATCTGGTGCTGTGTGGAGGATTGATGCATCTGGTGCTGTGTGGGTTGATGATGCGTCTGGTGGGTCTACTGCTGTTTGGGTTGATGCACCTGGTGCGTCTATCCGTTGGTTTGATGCATCTGGGGCGCGGTTTGATGCGTCTGGTGCTCAGCGTCAATTTAACGCATCTCGTTCTATGTTTGATGCATCTGGGGCGCGGTTTGATGCGTTTGATGCGTCTGGTGCTCAGCGTCAATTTAACGCATCTCGTTCTATGTTTGATGCATCTGGGGCGCGGGCATGTTTTGAATCTCCATGGTTACCGACAACGGTTGACGACCAAGGGTTAGCCCCATTTGGCGGGAGTTCATTTGCTCCCTTTGCGCATTTTTCTGCACAACCTGGAATACATGGTCCCAAATTTTCTGAGAGTTCTTCATCCTTTGTTCCTACCTCGCGCTTCTCTCCTCCCAAATTTGCAACTGAAACTACCACAGCACCTCCATTAGCCGCATTTGAGAGCTCAACTCTTATGCCGTTTAGCACGGATAGTATTGGGCACATTATCGATGCAAACAAAGTGTCGGTTTCAACTCGAAAAATGGACGGTCGCACATACTATCGTTTTGACAGCGGTCGCAGCGCACCTCTTTTAGCTATTGTGTTTGACACACTCACGCACCGTTTGGTGAGTTTAAATAATATGGTTGTGCCTCTCTCAAAATTCTTGTCTATTACGGAAATGGATGCATTAAAGCCTCACACGGAAAACACAGGTCTACAACTGCGCGCAGATCCTCATACTCTCAGCCAAACAGATTTTATTAATTGTCGTACAAATACGGGTGAGTCTTTCAAAATCCCGTGCGACACGGTTATTCTCATTATTCAAGCGCTTCAAACACTTGCGGTCGAGAGTTCGGAGAACAAGGCTGATGAGGACAAGGCTGACGAGGGTTCTGACGAGGGTTCCGACGAGGATTCCGAAGACGAGGCTGACGAAAACGAGGCTGACGAAGACGACACGACCGAACGTGAAAAGGCAGATGTGGTGTACGAGCGTTATCGTCACTTAATTCCCCGTTTCATACGGGACCTTGAGGCAAGTTCAAATTCATGGGCACGCTTTTGGGGATAAAAAATGACAAGGCATTTTGCATGTATAAACCCACATGTCCACTGTTATTCCAATTGCGCCTCAATATATTGCGCCAGATGCAATTCATGCTCAAAATATCCGTGTAGCATTCAATTTGTTCAGATTAGTTCGACTACTCCGAACAAATGAACCTTTAACCGGTAGAATTTTCACAGGTTTACAAAGTTTAGCAATTAGTTCGGCGCTTGTGGTTATTGCATGTGTAGAATTTAATTCTCGCATCGTACTCGCAACATTCTTGTTAATCTTAGCAGCAATAATACTTCTTTGCACTGTAGGAGCTTTCAGTTCACCAAATCAGCAAGATGTTATGGATTTAGCAACTCAAGAGGACAGATTACGGAATAATTACAGAAAACTTGTTAAAGCAGTATTTACGGATGTTGTCAAAACTGCGCAGCACAATGTTCAATTATCCGGAAACGAGCCCTTGCATGTACAACAGAAATATGAATTAATTCTTCAGCATGCAAAAGCAACATTTGAACACAAATGCGCCGAAGCACACCAATGGACGATTGAACGGCATCCGTAAACATTCGCGTAAAACAAAAGTGTTTATCGAGTAGGTAAATTCAACAAGTAGTCCGGCATTCGAAGACGAAATCTTTAAAGAAATTTTTACAAAAACGAGCGAATGCGAGATTTTGGTTGAAATGCGCCAGCATTTTATATACATCCACTCGCATTTCCAACGGTTGATGAAACATGTGTGAGCGTCTTTTGAAAATACTTCATCGCAATAAAATCGGCATGAAAACGCTTTGTCATGGCGAATTCGTATTCATGTGGATTCTAATGTCAGTTCTTAATAACGCAGGAAATCCTACAAAAAATTATCGATGTCTTTGATTTACACATGATGTTGTTGGGCGCGAATTTTGGATATGTTTTCAGTGCTGAAAGGCCACCTTCCCGTAATTTATTGTCATGACAAGTTATTCACACAATTGTTTGAGAACATGCCGTTTATGACAACGTTGTTGAATTCAATACGGGTTTAGTTACTGCATCCAACCGTGCTTGCGCGCGTGCTCGTGTCACGTCTGTCGCAACCAGTCGATATTTGGGTGCAGCCACAACAATCACCGTAACCATTGCAGCCAAACGCCGTAACTCAGCACTAAGCCTCGCTGAACCATCACTCGTAAGAAAGAGTAATTGAATGTCCGCATGAACCGATTGTGGCACCAACGGCATTTTTGTTCGTAGGACTGCAATTAATTCGGGTGGCAATGTCTCTTCATCACTGTCTTCCAAATTAGCCCTAATTTCTTCAAATCGGGCATATTGGTCTTCAACGTCGACATTCCACACCCATTCGCGATAAAGTCGCTCGGTTACCAACGGGTCAAGTTCAGCTGCTGTTCTCACAATCAAATTCACCTTCGCATCCCGATGAAATTTTTCAAGCACCCGTTTCGCTTCGTCTGCATGAATTTGTTTTAAAGATACATCCATTTTTTCATCAATGTAGCGAATTACAGTCACCACCAGCTGTTGGCCAACGCGTACGTAATCGCGCAATTTGGATTTACGCTTAACGGCAATCTCGGATGTTGTCAACAACACCTCCAGATTTCCGTATGCAGGAAGTTCACACAGAACAAACGCGTCTTCCTCTCGGATCACCGTAACATTGGCAACAACAAGTGTTCCAACGGCGGGTATGCGTTCCGGATAAAAGAATGATTTGAAATTCGACATCGTGGTTTCGGTCTCTTTTCACACGGGCTGTGTCATTTTTTGGCTGTCCGTCGTTTTCGTGTTGTCTTCCGTGTTGTCTTCCGTTTCCATGTTGTCTTTAGTGTTGTCTTCCGTTGTCCACCAAAGACTTTCGCAGCAATCCGCATCGTATGGCGATTTAACGTTGACAGTCGTTGTGTGTTTGACGCATCTTTTGGTTCAAGACTAAAGCGAATAACCGAAGTTTCAAAATCTTGTCTATTTATTTGAATTACTGAATGTAAAACATTGGTATCAAGTATCTTTTCAAGATCGCTTTCATCGTACAACACGAGAGGTGTTCGTCGGTGCACGATGATTGATGTATCCGTTATCCACACGTGAATTGTGCTATTTGTACCGCATTGCTCTCTCGTTTTTGGAACGCGATACAATGTCGTTGGACCTGCACGCATAATTCGAGCAAATCCGTCTGCAATGGGCGTTTGACTTAATGCTAAACACGTTAGTTCAAACTCTTTCTCATTAAAATCGAATTTCGATACAATATCCCGCAACGACTGAATCGGATCTATTTTTGATTCTTCTTCATTTTTAAAAATAACGTGATATCCATTGAAGTGGTAACAACCCCGTGGAATATCCTTTCTACACTGCGCAATCCAATCATCGGACAAATTCGTTCCGGGAAACGGCAATTCCAACAGCGACGCCGATTTGGGCAAATTTGCTTGAATGTTGCGCGCAAGTTCACCCTTCATCACATTTGCAATAATTCCCGCAGAATCGCTGTTTTCAGCGAACGCATTTGCACGCCGCTCACGTGCGGACATTCGTCTCTTTAAAGCGTGCTTTGATTTTTCACGAGGGTTAAAGACTCAAACGGCATTTTAAGCAAACAGATGTCATTAACGACCGCAACAAATGGGCGAATGGGAAATCAAATAATCCGCAATATGGCTACAAGCATAATTGCGGAAAAATTTAATCTTAAAGTTACCTATGCAAATCATGAAGCAATCGATGTTCGTCTAGGTATTCCGCTTTTTAGCGGAGTGTACACACACCCAACAACTGCGCTGCTTACGGATGATAATTTTTTTGATTTTAAATCATCGTCGCAAAATATCAACCCAAATAACAATTATTTTCAAACGGCTCGCATTACAGAAGTACTGTATGCGCATCTTCGATTAAATCGTGTTCAAGACCGCATTATTGAACGCAATCCATTCAAGGAACGGTATGGATCAAACAATGATGTGTTCATACATGTCCGTCTTAGTGATGTAATGAAACTTAATCCGGGTATTGATTATTACCAAAAAGCACTTGCTACAATTCAGTTTGATAAAATGTGGATTAGCACAGATAGCGCACAGCATCCAATCATTCGTGAATTATTCGCAAAATTTCCGTCTGCAAATTTAATTCAAATGGACGAAATTCAAACACTTCAATTTGGCAGCACCTGCAATCATATTGTCTTATCTCACGGGTCATTTTCTGCGGTAATTGGGTGGCTTGCATTTAATGCAAAAACGGTACAATATCCTGCATATTCGCGTGCGCCGAAAATGTGGTTTGGCGACATGTTTACAATTCCTGGGTGGCGTGAAGTTTAATTAGTATGCTTAATTAGCAATTGGATTAAAGCCTTCAACATCATTTAGTTGTACAATCCCTCTCCACAAAATTGATGACCATACAAACACATTTGATTGCTTAATAGTTTTACGCGAAAGAAACATTTAATATGTGTACAATTAATTTTAGTGATATAATTCCAACAAGTTTACTTGTTGAAACAAAGTGTTCGGAACATTCGTTTACCCAGAGTTGTTCAGGTTTAGTCCCTGTAGCAGGATATTATAAATGGGCTGATGTGTTAACGGATGGCAGTGAAATAATACAAATTACGCGCGTAAGTTTGGAAAAAATGGATGGTAGTGAATTTGTGTGGATCTCACCTTTTCAACGCAGTGTTTTATCAAAACGTCATGCTCAAACACAATTTATTACAACAGATACAGGTGATGATATTACACTTCTTGAGTGGGAACGTCAAGCGGTTAAACAAGATTTAAAATGGTATATTCAATTTGATGTTTGTTCACGTAAAATCATTGGAATTGAAGAAACGATTTCTCTTACTGGAATACATAATGATAGAATTTTTACTCGCGCAGAAGCTCAAACAAAAAGAGTTGGGCAATCGCCACAACAAGAAATTGCAGCTGAAAACATTCGTAGGGTTTTTAGTTTAGGCACTCGCTTCGCAATGCTTGTCGCAAAATGTCAAAGTGGGAAAACTGGAGCATTTCATGCATTAATACGAAAAATGTTAACGCGCGATTCATTAGACCATGCATATATTATTTGCGGGTCGAATGAAACAATTCTTCGTGAACAAGCACATCAAGATGCTGAATTGTATAACCCTGACTTGGTGAGAGATGGTCGTATTCATGTAATTTTTCATCAAGATTTTCGAAAAAGTTCATTGAATATTAAAAATGCACTCATAATTGTTGATGAATCACATCTTGTTCAAACGAAAGGTCAAAAATTACATGCATTTCTAAGTAAATATGGCATTTTTCTAAATGGAAATCCTGAAAATTTGCTGAAAAATAACACATTTATTGTATCAGTTGATGCAACACCCTTTAGCGAATATTCTGCATTAACACATTGTGAAGTTCAATTTAAAAAACATATTGAAACATTACAATCTGGAGAGGGCTATCGTGGAATTCACGAATTTAACTGCGAGGGTTTATTACGTAAAACATTCGATATTGCTTCAAATCCAGACAAATTGTTAAAATTATTAATGAGTCATCCAAACACATACATTTTAATGCGCGTTAGTCATACCAAAAAAACGGTCCCAGATGAGCATTCAATCAAACAACAGTGCGATGCGCTCGGAATCAAAGTTTATCATTATACAACTGAACTAACAGATATCGCATTAACGCGCAAGGAAATGATTGCAAATAATTTTACTCAAAATCTTGAAGATAAACCTGATAAAACAGCCGTCGTACTGATCCGTGGTCGTCTTCGCGCTGGAAAGGTTGTTCCCAAAAAATATATCGGTGCTGTGTGGGAAGGTGCAAAACATTCAAAATCTGATACTATTCTACAAGGTCTTTTAGGGCGTATGTGCGGATATCATACTCTAAGCCCATGCATTTATATTCCCGCAAATTTTTTCGAGCAAAATTGTGGCAAAATTGTGTCAATGTCTGAGCTGGAACGATGCGAATCATTTTACACACATGGTGTGGCGATACCTCGATTTGCAACGAACATTCAGATCACACGACTCGCAGATACTCCACTCGACGGCAAAAGTCAATGTGTACCAATTCGCATACCTTGGCCTGATAATCTGCATGAATTATTTGAAAACGAAACACTTAATGACCGTAAATGCGCCGCAAGTTATGTTTTACGCGCCAATTTGCACATAATTGATGCATCAACAACTCTTACAGACGCACAAAAGAAGGAAATACGGGCAAATGCATTGTCTGAACATGATTTGCCCGCATTTAAACTTCATGGGCGTAATATTGGACATGGTCAAGCTACATATTTTAAAAATGTAATTGAAGGATTTAATACGAATACGGCTGTCTCCGAAAATATTTCAGATTGCCCAAAGTTAACATATTTATTTGTTTTAAATAAAATTATCCAAAAAATTCCTGGTGCAAGTAATCGCCATTTTTATGTCATTGCATACACCCGTGCAAAAGGAATGTCGGAAATCGTTTGTAAACCATCACAAATCCCTCCAACAAACGGTAAATCAATATTTGGAATTGATACAATTTTAATACCAAAAGCGGTTGCATTTGCGCAGGCAGTCGCCATAACGCCGCATGGTGTTTATTCGCCAAAAAAATTTAAGATATATATTCGCAATTGCATTAAACGAACATTGGACATTTCTCCAGACAAAACTGCAAGTCGAATTATTACAGCAAATGGTGGATGGGGAATTGATTGTGTACTCTATAAATTTATAAGCTACACAAATAATATGGTTGAAACGATTTGCAGAGAACTTGAATTTGAATTTCATCTAACTAACAGGATGATTGTCAATTATTCGGGGAAAAACAAACATGAATTTATTATTGAGTCTATTCAATGGTGATCTGCAATAATTTTAGCGCTTCGAGCTTTTTTACATTGCAACGGATCAATATCAAGCCCTAAACTATTTAGACCAAACAATTCTGCTACAGCTAATGTGGTTCCAGAGCCAACAAACGGGTCTGTTATTGTATTTATCTGTTGTTTCTTTAAAAATTGTATTACCGCAGAAACAGCCTCAACGCCAAACGCATTTGAATACGAAATATCTCCTCGCTCAATTATATCTGGAAAAGGAACACCTATTGCTCCTTCTTTTGAAAAACATAGCATATGACTAAATGTAGGACGAAATAAGTCTGTTTTACCTGGAAGTGTACGTAAGACAATTTTATGCCATAAAAGTCTAAATCCAGCTTTAAATGCTTCATCTTGAATAAAATATGATTTACTTAAGAGTCCTTTATATTTACGATCTGTTTGGAGAAAAATTGTGTAACCAGACGGTGTAGTTGCAGTTAAACATAAACGAGCAGCCTTCCGCAAAAAGTCGATATATGCATTATATGTAAGATGCACTTCATTCATATCCGGGATTGATGTTACAATTGAATTTTGACTTAAAGGATGGATGGCCAGCCATTCAAGCGCATCTTTACAATATACTATACGTTTGGGATGTTTGCGTGTTTTGCGTGTCATTGTTACTCTAATAAAGATGTGCATAATTTTTTAAAAATGATGAAATTGTGTCCAAAAAAATGTATCCAGAATACTTCATCAAATTTCAAAATCAACCGTTAAATTACAATGATGACGTCATTTTCTCATTCATTTAAATTTTCGCAAGTACGCGTTAATCCAGAAAGACCTTGTCAAACCCGCAGCGCAAACACCGTCGTCGCAGAACGCGTCCCACTTTGACCAAACATGTTTCGAATCCTCGACATTCGCCACATCGCTTGAATTTACCAACATATTTGCGAAGAAATTGACGCAGCGCATCTTGTTTCCAATTTCCGCGAAGAATGAGCTGATTCGCTCCGTTGATTGTAATACTTGTACACAGCTCCGTTTCGAGTGTTGCGCACAAATGTGTCGCATACGGAATCGTCTGTGTGTGAGAATCGAGCAATGCTACGGTTCCGGCCCAATTACTCCACACAGTTGTTTTGGCAACCCGCGTAAACACCGGATCCGGCAACATTAAACGCTGCGGTCCAGTGTCCAGTAGTCGCTGCGCATCCTCCAGGTATTCTTCGTATGTGCGCGCATGTTCCGGCTCAAACGCGTCTGCCCGCTCAGCTAATTCCCATTCAACTGTACGTTCAACACAGTGTACTTCGGGTGGCATTGCAACAACAATATCTGCCCACTCTTCAATTGCGCGAAGGACTCCCGCTCCCTCCAACAATTCGCGTTCAGCACTCGGATGAAACCGTAAGACGGAAATTCGTTCACCAATTCCAGCACACAAGGGTCGGTCCAGGCGCACCGTTAGATCACGTTCAACACGCACCAATGTCCCTTCCACCGTCGCCACGCCCGAGCAAATGCGCAAACGATCGCCCACACGGTGTTTACCAAACGCGTGAATATCCCGCTTAAGCTTACGGAAACCGAACGTCAGTTCCCCGATAATCGGCGGCAAATGTCCAGGCAGACCGACCCGTTGGCCCAACAGACGATTCGCCATACCCAGTGCAGGGTCCAGGTCTGTTGCAATGGCAATCAGCGCACCTGGAATGGCATACGGTAATTCGGTTGTATCGCATCGCAATCCACGCACTTGCGTAAACAATGGCTGTGTGCGTCCCGTCGAGGCATCGTAAAAACCGGGACGAATTTCAATCCAGTCTCCAACAACGAGTACACCCTGTTCAAGAGTGCCTCCAAGAATAGCGCCAGACATTGGAGGTGAATCTACCGTAAATGGACCCGGCCGATTAATGTCGAAAGACCGTACACACGTCAACATTGCAGGCGCATTGAGTCGTGTCTGAATATTGTCAACACTTGCAGCAGATACGATTTGTTCAAGCACCCGTTGGATTCCCCACCCATGTTGAGCCGCGATAGGAAACAGGGGCGCAGATTCGGCGCACGTGTCTGCCACAAATGCTCGAATTTTATCACGATTTGCGAGGGCGGCTTCTTCCGTAACAAGGTCAATCTTATTTTGCAGGAGAATAATGTTCTTGAGACCCATGAGTTCCGCTGCGATGAGGTGCTCATGTGTCTGTGGCTGAGGAACATCCGTTTGATTTGCTGCAATGACGAAACATGCGGTGTCCATGGTTGCAGCACCGCCCAGCATTGTTGCAAGGAGTTTGTGGTGGCCAGGACAATCCACCCAACTCACGTGGGCTACCAGTTGTTTTGTGTCATCGCGTTCACAACTCAATTCACCCGTTTCACGATCGCGGTAAATACGAGAATTCACGTATCCTAAGTGAATTGTGCTATTTCGCTCTTGTTCGCGCGTGTGGCGGTGTGTGGTGATGCCCGTGAGTGAACGAATCAGCGTGGTCTTGCCTTCGCTGACGTGTCCGAGAGTGCCCAGAATGTGGGTTGCTTGACGTTCAATTACGTCGGATTCGCGTATGTGCAAACGGTGTTTTTGCATTAGCATCGTATGTGATGTTTTGATTTTCAGGGGCAATCAATTTTTGTCCCTTACGTGCGATTGTGACCATTTTGGCGTGTGCGATAGCATGAGCCATTTTGGCCGCCATGCATCTTTAAGTCCGTCGATTTGTGCGTCGGCGTCGGCGTGTTCGTTGGCGTCGATGTGTTCGTTGGCGACGATGTGTGCGTCGAATGGCGCGACCGCCTCGAATTAAAGCTGCTTGCAATAAATCGCGAATGGGTATTAAATCATATATACCGACGGCGCTAAAGGGTTTAAGAGAATCGTCCGAATTGTACGAATTGTCGAGCTTTAACATTTTTTGTTCAACTGCATCTAAAGCTTTCATTATTTTAATTTGTTCTACACCTTTTTCAAGAAGAAGGCGAACAATATCAATGTGTCCGTGTGTACTTGCATACAGAATTGCATAATTGTAACGCAAGTCCGTACGTGGGTCTGCGAGAAGAAGACGAACAATTTCCGTATGACCTTTTTGACTCACGGCATTTAGCGTATATGCGTCTGGATGAATACCGCGCTCCGGCGGCACCGCAAGTAACACTTTGACCACGTCAACATCACCGTCCAAACATGCGCTGCGAAGCGCTGCATTGTTATATGCTGCCGGGTTTACACGGGGGTCTGCAAGTAGCACTCTAACGACGTTTGTATGACCACTTTCAGCTGCAATGCGAAATGCATCATGGCGAGGCATATCATCGCTGGTTGCTGTTGGGTCAACACGGGGAAGTAGCACTTGAACCACATCCGCAAAACCGCTTCGACTTGCAATGCGAATCAGCCAATTATTATCAATCGCAGGGTCAATACGAGGGTCCAGAAGTAGTAAGTGAACCAGCGCAGCATTGCCTCGAGAAACCGCCCTATTTAAATTTTCTTGCGTAAACTCGACCGGCGGGCCGTCGTTCATTAAAAGCGCTGCATACTGTGACATATAGTCAATGTTTCGCATTATGGTTTCTAAATCAGACATAATTGCCGTTGGTACATTCGCTGGTGCATTTGCTCGTGTTCGTGCTCGTGTTCGTGCTTCCAAAACACCATCCAAACGTACTTGCTCGATCTCAAGTCGCTCACGCATCCGTGCAATAATTTGGTTCACAACGTCAGGAAACCAATCCGGGACACGCTGTGACACAACCATTGCTGGCTGGAGGGCTTCCTCCGCGGCTGCGAGCGCTTCTAACGCAACGGAGACCTCTCTAAATTTGGACTTTATGTTCGCGTTCGCGTTTGCATTTGCGTTCATTCTATTCTTGCGGGTGTATTTAAAAACCAACCGTTGAAAATGTTTCTTGAGAAATCCAGGGACCCTAAAAATGATAAGGAATGCAGTGTTCCTTCGGACGGAGATACAACTGCAAAAACGAATCAAAACTTTTAGGGTACTACTGTATTTGGCACACACAGCACCTTAAATATTTTGTTAATAACTGTCCGGAAACGGCTCGTTCACCGCATTCCCTAAAAAAAATGACGACATCCCCAAACCCAATCCATGCATTCAGACATGGAAATCATTGGTGATATCTTACACTGTGGCGACAAAGAACAAACGCGTGTGCGCATTGACGACATTGTTGGATTCCAAGTGGGCGCGTGTGCAGAAACGCCCGGACAAGACAATTTAAAAATTCTAACACGCGGCGGAATGGTTGGTAGAACAGGGTATACATATTGCATTGAAAATGGTGCACTAAAACTAAATGCACTTAACGAAAAACTGGAAGAACAACGCCGCAACGATGTAGCAACCGAAATCGCGGCGGATCGACGTCGCAAGTTGTATTGGTGAACTCTTTAGCATATTCGTTCGCGAGTAAAACTTCCACTCTTAAATCCTTTCAGGAACACTAAAAACGTGTCCCAAAATAGAAAAAACAATGGATACCCGCTTTTGGGGACCTGACGCATGGCCCCTACTGCATTTAATCGCCTCCGCACCCTCGCACACAGCACCCTCCGCTGTCCTACGGTGGTTTTTGCTTTTGGAATTTGTGCTCCCATGCAAGTATTGTCGCACATCGTTTCACGATTATTTGCGCCTACAACCATTAACACTCGCGATAATTAACGACCGTGCAGCGTTCAGTCGTTGGATGTATCAAATTCACAATCGTGTCAACGCCAAACTACGCGGCCAAGGTCTCCTCACGGCTGCAGATCCCACATGGCCAACGGTGCGCGACCGATACACCGCCATGCACGACGGATTGTGTACAAAACCAATGATGGGGTGGAAATTTTTGTGTGCAATTGCACAAACGACACCTGCGCGTTCCGCTCCTCCGCCAACACCCATGCCCGATTACGACCCGACGGAACATCCATTTCCAATGGACCTCAACGAACGCAACCGCTACAACTTGCTTACGCGCGACGAACGAATTTCTGCATTGCGTGCTTGGTGGGCCTTGCTCCCATTGGTGCTCCCGTGTGAGCCCTGGCGCCGTGCTTGGTCGCGCGTGCTTCCACCACTCGATGCGGGGCCAACTCTGATGCGGAAATGGATGTGGAAGATGGAAGAATCCGTTTGTCGTGACCTCGGCTGCCCGACTCCACATCCATCGTGTGCCGCGCTGACACGGGAAGTTTCGACATTTGAGAGCGGGTGTTCGAATGCCCGGCGGGGGAAAACGTGTCGCAAGCAGCGGAAAATGAAAAAGGCACCACGCGCAACTCGCCGTAAGTAAGACCCGGACAATCAACGGTCAACGCGCGTTCCGTTGCATCCGTCAACCCACAGACAGTTGCCTGTACCCACGTCCAGCGCGCACGTTCGCTGAGACCCGTTAGTTCTGCAGGCAATTCAATTTGCTGCGTTTTGTTGTTCCACGTCAATTCAAAGAACATGTTTGTTTTATTGTGTGCGCGACGGCTTAGACCGGAAACACAAAATTCGCTGCATGAAATAGGAAACAATGAAAATGAAAAAGTCGACGATGAAGGCCGTTTGGATTGTTGGCATTGCGCTGGTGCTCGTTGCGGTGTATGTCGTGTTTGCAACCCCGTCGGTTCGCGAAATGTTTACGGGGTCGCAACCGTCGCTAACGCTGGTGTATGCGGATTGGTGTGGTGTGTGTACATCGTTCAAGCCCGTGTGGGACTCGATGGGAAGTTCTGTTTCCGTGAGTGGACAAACGGTTCTTCTGAAATCCGTCGAGGAAAAACAGACAACTGAAATTGCTCCGTATAAATCGATGGTCACTGGGTATCCTACATTGATTTTTGAAAACAACGGGAATATGGTGAAATATTCGGGTCCTCGCACAAAAGAGGCGTTGGAATCCTTTATACAAGCTCAGCTGGCGAATTAACGAAGCTCTTTTTGGTCATTTGTCAACGTTTTATGGCATTTATATGCATAAAACGTTGATACATGAACTATTCTAAAAATTCAAGAACCATGATTGTCTAAAAACAACAGAGATTTCAATACAAAATTGATCCCCCCATTCAAATGGAATTACAGCGAAAAAACAAAATTTCCATCTTATTCAGGCATTAGACCGTCGGGCATTTTAATGGGCACTTTATTCATCAATATCAATTATATATGTGGGAATAGTTCTTTTGTTTTCTAAATATGTAGCAATAATACGATGAGCACCGTCCAGCAAAGTATATTTTCCTTTTTTCAATGCTATCCATATTGGTTCTGTATGACCTTGTTGGCGTATTATATGTCTATGATGTAAAACTGACTTCAAATCTTTTTGCCCTCTGGGACGATCTTCTTTAGGATAAGGATCGTTTGAAAGA
>Ga0164294_10001025_pt1 | contig 26400 bp, 32 predicted proteins | sample GEODES005metaG_FD_111479 | JGI IMG/M metagenome (GOLD analysis project Ga0164294, IMG submission 111479) | Oligotrophic lake water microbial communities from Sparkling Lake, Wisconsin, USA - GEODES005 metaG | ecosystem: Environmental > Aquatic > Freshwater > Lake | place: USA: Sparkling Lake...
AAAAGTCTTGCATCATCATCACATAAATATATTATACACCACTACCATTCACTTCCCTCACTAACAATCCATCATACATATACACATCTCTCGTTCCTTCCTCTCTCAATACACACCAGACCTAAGGATTTTATTTGAATGTTTCTCAGTATGAAACCTCTTTCTTTCTATATCATCTTTCATAAAGATATATATCAAGAAAACACTTCATCATTTTCCGAAGAATCAACTAAAAAGTTTTTAAAGTGGGTTGCTGTAAACGAAAAGATCCCTAAACAATATCCTTTATGGATTCCGACCGATTGTCTTATCAAAGAATGGGAAATGGAATTTCACTCACCACTTTATCAAATGCTAAATTTTTACCAGAATAGCACATTATTACATTTATTCTGGAATAAAGAATATGAAAAATCTAAATATATTGGCTTTGGTCAGTATGATATGTCGTTTGACGCTGCTGAATTTGAAAAATTGGATCACACTCTAAAAACTACAGAAGATACAGTATACGGGGCATTTATATATGCATTTACTGCAATTTTACCTTCTTATCCATATGAACTATTACAATACATGTTTCTTACACCTTATAATGAATTTTACGGAACAGCACATACCTTTGATAAGTTAAAAGAAATGCCACTCTTCCTTTTACATACCTTCATAATACCCTCATGGTTTTTCAAACATATGATGCCATTTATTGAAAAGAATATTCCACATATCTTACGTATATTTCAATGGGATACTCGTCACCTTGCAGGAACTCTTGAAAGAATATTTGCGCTTTGTATAGCTTGTGGTATGTTAGAGGGAAAGTTGCGTAATATTTTGCCTTTGCTAGGAGTAAAAGAAAAACATGAACATCGCACAGAAGATTCTTTCCGTGGAATTTCTACAGGCACTATATAGATGAAAAAAAGATCTATCCTCATACTATCTATTTTAATAATACTCATTGTCACAGCGTTTTATTTCACACGTCTTGAATCATTTACTTCACCTGGAACTCTTGTCCAACTTTCATCATCACATGTCCCCGAAGAAGAAGATATATCTAATTATAAACGTTACTTGGCGACTGTTCGTAGAGATCTTATTGATATGACTGGAAGTGCGTGAGATCACTCTTGGGTAAAAAACTTTTCTACAATTTTAGGCAATTCACTTCTATATATTGTAGGCCCAGGTTCTTGAACTAATTTTTGAAACCACTCATTCATAATTATAATACCATCATGTTCTTCTAGTTTATGAACTCTTATATAATGTTGTAGTAAATTAAGTGCATCATTCTTTGATAGCCTTCCTTCTGAATTTAATGATTCTTTCCCACACATCATACGAAAATGTTCGGTAGGCTTACATTTTATACTAAATTTTGGATCATTCATCTCTAAACTTATCTTATTATTTAAAATAAGTTTAGACTGATAAAAAATACCCCTTGTGGGACTTGAACCCACGACTTCCCGCTTAGAAGGCGGATGCTCTATCCAACTGAGCTAAAGAGGCGCTTTTTATCTAGTAGTTGTCTTATATTTTGTTTTAAGTATTTGCTTTTATGTTTTTCTTTTATTTTACACATCGGCCTTTTCGAGCAGCCACGCCGCCACTACAGGTGCAATCAGATCATCACGCAGACCCGTCTTGCGGCGGATGATACGGGCACAGTGGTAAGAGAAACGATCAGATGCTGAAGGGGCGCCAGCCTCAGTATCCTCACGAGCCTCAGCCACAAATGCGCTCCACCAATGAGTGAATTCACGGAAGAGAATCTTGTTAAGCTGTGCACGACCCATGCGCTGCTCGGCATCCGTCATCTGACCGTCAGCAACAAACACACTCGCCAGAGAAGCATCAGCCTCTACAGATGCAACAGGAACATGCTTCTGCACGGACTTCTTTGAAGTCTCCGTATGATACGTCATTAGACAATCATAGACAAATGGGAAACCAGCCTCCTTATTCACCTCATGGTAGAAGCGACGAGACTGAGTGCGGCACCAATCCTTCAGATCATCCTGGGGATTGTAAGTCTCCGCTACAGAAGCAATGAAATCTACAACCTGCTTCTGAGAAGCGGTGAACTCGTCAGAGGCAGAGGCAGACATTGCAGCCTTCGTAGGAGAGCGGCGAGTAGAAACGGGCATTTGTATGAGGTTGGGACTCGGCAATCAGGGGCGGATACCGAATCAATTTTTTTCGTAGGCCGCACCACCCTCTTTAAAATTAAATCTTACACTTTCATCATATAACTTACCTGGAATATAATGGTATACCCATCTCTTTTGCGAGTCTTTTATAATACTCAGAGAAGGATTCTTCACGAGAATCATAGCAATACATTCTGCAAGTCCTTGAAAATCTGTTAATATACTCTTCCAATATAAAGTTCCTGAAATCATTTTGAAATCATTCTTTGCAGGATTATCAAATACAAATGAGATATCTGTAATAGGCGGATATTCAGAAGAATAGAATTCTTCACCCATATTTTTTTGCAAAATACAAAGAATAGAATCACGCATACTTTCTTTAATCATCTTATCCCAACGAGAATCATTCATAATATCTTTGCATACAGATGAATAAGAAAGATTCTTTGATTTCCTGGGCGTGTTCAATACAACATGGCCAGTAAATGTTAGAGAATAATTCGTATCAATAACAGTATTTATATTTGCAGAAGCTTGGGCGGAGACATGGGATTTCTTTGAACCTGCCTGTCCCATTCTACTCGTGTGGCTTATTTATAAAAATACCAAAAAATCATTTTTTATTAATATATTTATCTTTTATGAACGATATGACTTGAGTATCAGCATTACAATCACTACAAACATACTTCCTAATCCTAATAGGCATATAAGAAGGATTACATTTTTTATAAATATTTCAACATTAAGACAGAATGTTTGATATGATGTTGGGCGTGTGATTTGTGTAGTTGTAGGTTGTTGATCCCTACTAAGAACATTCACAGTGGTGTAATCACGATCCATCTTAATTTTATACTGGTTGAATAATTTTTGCCCAAACTCGTAAAATCAATTTTTTCACATTAATTCTTTGATAGATAAATAATTTCTGTATCCATTTCAGGATTTAGAGGTGGTTCCTGATAAGCTAGGGGAATCATTTCACCATTATACATGAGAATCATCTTTGAACGAAGATAATCCCGTGAAAGAGTGTGCCAACGATTGCCTTCAATGTCTAGAAGAGCTTCAGTAGGAACACCTGATTTATAGACTTCATGTGCAGGGATATTCTCCAGAACACATGTCACTTCATTATTTACTAGAAAGGTAAGGGTATAACGCTGGTCGGCACTCATTGTAGCTTGTTGGACATTATATTATGTCCAGGCGCAAATCAAATTTTATCACGGTAGATCACTGAGTTCAAAGTTTATATAAAGAATTTTTCATAATACATTTTTTCTACAGAATAACGCACACTCCTTTGAGATAATCCTAATTTTCTTGCTAATTCACGAACACTCATAGATTCTTTTCGTAATTCTCTAATAATCATTACAGTTATTTTATCTAGAGGATCATACACACTTGAACTATATATTTTTACTTTATTAATTCTTGACCATAAATAACCAAAATTACGAACAAGTTTTAGAGATTTCTTATTTGTATTAGGGCCTTCTTCAAATATACTTAAATTGTCGGGAGAGGGGGGTAAAAGAGGTAAATTACTACCATATTTATAAAATTCTAGACTTGGAAGAATTCTAAGGATTGCCGTTTCGCTATCATTTATACCTCTTTCCATAGCTCCCTTACTACATAATACTTCATTTATACTTTAATACTATTTATAAAAAAGATAGATTTAATCTTATTTATTTAGTATCCTTAGAATAATGCAGAAAACCATTTCTTACTTAATCCTAAAGGTAATTGAGGAGAAGATTTATCCTTTTGAATAGGTGTTACAGGGATTGATATTTCATCTGATGATCTGGGCGAATATTCTTCTTTTAGCCTATCAATCGCTGTGGTATCTATAATAAGCCTTGGCTTTAATGAAGATTTTAAGACAATTGCCCAGAACTGTATCTGTATAGAAACAAATGCGGTAGAGATTAATTTTAGCGGATGAATACCATTAAAGTCTACGTCACCTATTATTTCAACATGACGATACAGCGCATAGAAAGGTTCTATAATATTATTATTCTTCAAATTATTATGGATTTTATTCATATTTGAAGAATCAAATACTTCTTGAATAGAATCTTTACAGATTTCGCAATGACTTACAAATGTATGGCCGCACTTTCTGGGAGAACAAGAAATACATAGATAATCAATATTTCCAGAATATACGGGAGAAGTTATACGAACCAGAAGTCCCTTTTTTCCATTGGGAATAAGAATCATGGAATTTATAGGAAAGTCTATAGCAATCTTTGAATATTTGTGTATATCTTCAGGATTTTTTTCATAATTTGTTATATCTTCGTTCGTATGTATATAAGGAATAAATATTTTATTTGTCTTGCGAATAATATCCAAAATACTTGTTGTTTTATTCCATGCATTCTGATATATGCATCCTACTGACTTAAGAATAGTTGGATCAGAACTTGGAATAAATACTAGCATTTTCAGTAATAGGGGACATGAGCATCGTAACAAATGCAAAATTCAATTTTTGTATTGAGGGTTATGACCAATCTACAACTATGTAAAGATTATTTTTATAATCTATATAAGTAAGATCATTAACTTCATATAACTTGCCATTCCCATCATATTTGAAATTCTTCTTTTCTACACTACATCCTGGAACACGCAAACTTAGACCATAAATAATATCATCAAGATTTTCTATATAAAATGTATCATACTCGCATTGAAGTTTATGAATATATTGTTTTTCTTTTGTATTTTCAGCAATATTAAGGACTAAATGATACAAACTAATAACGAATGCTTCAATTCTTTGAAGAATCATAAGATCTTTTATGGGTTTCTGTTTTAGGAGATCTATTTCATGATTCAGATTCTGTAATTGTTCACGTGTCATCAATGGAGCAATTGTATAAGGCATTTTCCTTTTTAAATAGAGATCTTTTAGACCTTTCATAAAAACAAAAATAGGGGTTATGTTTTTGTCTTTTTATCTTTTATCTTTTATCTTTTATCTTTTATGAACCCGTGCGCCAAACTGCAGTGCATGTAGGGCAAGTCCAGCAAGAAGAAACCTGAGTATATGATGCACCTGACTCATCCTCATCATCAACATCCACATTGTCATCAGGCTGAAATGTTTTAGCGAACTCCGCAAAGTCAAACGGGCGCTTCGCCTCTAGCTCACGCATCTCCTTCTCGGCCAGCCGCTTCCACGCCTCAAAGTGCTGAATACCCCTTTCAAGAGATGCCTCCTGATCCTCAGGAGTCCTGTCATGCATGAAGGACAGAAGTGATGAATGGGAATTCTTGAAATTCTTAAGAAGAAGGTCAATAAGGCGAATCTTCATCTTTGCTACCTCAAGAGGTGTGCCCCACTTGTGAGACTTGGACTTCATAAAGAAGGCTTCAAACTTCTCAATCGCCTCCTTCTCAGTGTCAGTCTTAAGAGTGCGGTAAATAGAAGTATTCGACCATTGACGAAGTCCCTCTACATCCGTAGGTGGAAGAGGAACTAACTCTACATCTGCTAAGAGCTGCTCTTTTACACCAGCCACCAGTTGCGTCTGCTCCTCTGGAATATACTCATCAACTTCCACTTGAGAAGATGCTGAAGTATGGATGGAAGGGGCAGGAGAAGAAGCAGAGGCAGAGTCCTCACACGGCAGACTCGTAGAGCCACACATCCTCTCTATCATCCACATTTCGTGTGCCTCATCCTCCTCTGCTGCCTCCGCGCTGAAGCCACGACGCACCAGCGCCTCCTCGTCAGCCACAACCTGCTCGTGCGTCCTGACCGCGTAATAGCGCTCGTCAGCCTCCGCAGCCGCCTTTGCCGCAGCCTCCGCAGCTGCATTTGCCGCAATCAGCTTCTCGGCAAGCTTCGCCTCGTTCTTCGCCACTGCATCCATCACCTTTTTGTAAGCCACCCGCTGCCGCGCCCAAATGATATTGAGCACCTCCTTTTCCGTCATGTCAGTCCTGTCGCCCACAACCATATTCATATCCTCGAGTGTCACGGAAGGCCCCTTCGCAGCACGCTTCTCCAGATAGTAGTGCTCCAACTCCGCAGCCTCCGCAGCCACCTTTGCCGCAGCTGCCTTTGCCGCAGCCTCCGCAGCCGCCTTTGCCGCCGCAGCGCGCTTCTCAGCGTAATAGCGCTCGTCCCACTCCTTCTCCGCTGCCGCTGCCGCTGCCGCCTTCTGTCGCACAGCCGCCAGCGCCGTGTCTGCCTCCTTCAACTTGAAGAGCGCATTTGCGTGCTCGAGCGCGGCTGCGTGCCAGCCGTCCTGGCACACTCCCCCCGCCGCCTTCTCAGCCTCGTTCACCGCCGCCAATTGAGCTGCCGCCTTTGCAGCCTTGTTCTCCGCAAACACATACTCCCAGCCCGCCTTGTCTTCCGCGCTCACGCCCTGCCACGTCGTCAGCCCCAGCGCCTTCTGCTCCTTGATCGCCGCAACCTTGGCGTCCTCATAGGCGCGCACCGCCAGCTGCGCGGGCGTCCTCACGTAGTAGCCCCACATCTCGCGGTGGGTGCGCTCGCCCAGAATCTTCTTCACCCTGGAGTAACCGCTCGTATAATATTTCCAGTCGTGCTTACCCCACATCTTCTCGCCAAAGGTGATGGGGTCGGTCTTCAGGAACTCCTCCACGCTCATTGAGCCCTTCTCAGCCAGAGCCACGATGTTCTCATCCCACTTGGTAGCCTTCATCTTCAGCTCGCGCATGAAGTTCTTGACGCGCATCGGATTCCAAAGGTCGTTGGCAGACATTTTGTCTTGCGATATGGGTCTTGTGTAAGAGATTCCGCAGGAATCGCTGTTGCCACCTCTGGTGGCTCAGAGGGGTTATTGTTGGTTCTTCTGGCTGTTTTGGTTGGGACTTGGAATTATGGCTGGCGAGCCGTTTCAATTTTTTTGCAGTGTCTTAGCTTCGCATGAAAAAGAGTATGTTGTATTACTTACGAATATAGCAGACACCCTCTACATCTGTCGAGCCTGACATGAACTTGATAATGTTCAGGGCTAGTTTATAAGGAAGATAAATACTCGTTGTTGTAGAGTTCATAACTAAGTCAAGAGTGCCTTCAGGAGGGTGATTTGCAGATTTCTTAAATTCATGAACATATACACTAAGAGTAAAATTAGTTGCTGTTATTTCTGCCCCCTTGCATCGAGTAAAAGTAGTCTCAATCTTGTCTAGTTCCTTATACTTCCATTTCTCTCCTTCTACAAACTTCATACATATATTTGTCTTTCTGGAGAAATCTTCTATGGAAATCTGTGTAGTGCTAAAGAAGATACCCCACTGTGCAGCACTTTTTTCAGATTTCTCATTCTCAATAAAGTAGTATTGGAATGAAGTAATCCCTTCTTTCTCACTGAACTTCATGGATGCCATCATGGAGAGTTGTTGGATTATCAAAAATAGGAAAGGTTTTGGGTCAATTTTTTATTTTGTTTTACTTGCTCTTAATAACACCACAGATATCATCCAAGTTGGTGGTAGACCCTGCCATGAACTTCATAAGATTCAGAGCAAGTTTATAGGGAATGGAAATGGTTATATGGCTTATTTTTGTGTTTAGTTCAAGATAACCCTCATGGCTACCCTCCTCATGATACTCTGGGTCAAAGTCAGGGTCATCAGGCTCCAAGTACTCACGCACATCTACGGTAAGCGTAAAGTCTTTTGTCTTAATCTCGGCACCCCTACAAAAGGAACCAGAGTTACAGGTTACATCGCGCTCCTCGTAGACCCAATGATCCTCCTCGGGATAGTTCACCTTTAGATGAGTCTGACCTGTGTGGTCATTGATGGAGATGAAGCCCTGTGCGAAGAACACATGCCACTCCTTATAATTCCTCTTTTTCAAAGGAGTCTTGTCGACAAAGGTGAACTGAAAGTTAGTCGTGCCTTCCTTGTCATACACTTGCTTGATAGCCATTATCACTTTGCGCTTGTGGTTGGTTGGGACTTGGAATTATGGCGGGCAGGCTGCTTCAATTTTTTTTTCGGTGTCTTATAGCAACGCAAAAAAGAGGGGGTATGATGTTTCACTTTATTTGGCTTTCTTTAGACAATAAATCCTGGCTTCTCACGACGAGTATACTTCAGAAGACCCTTGTCCTTCTTTGCCGTTAAGTAATAGTGGCGATACGATTCTATTGGATCTTCACTTATCTTATACTTATCATCCATTGCAATGGCGAATGGAGTTTGGCCTAGAGTTGGAAGATCTGGAGGATTTGCTTTCAGCCAACGCACATGTCCTTCACACGAATGTGGGCGATTCTTTTGAGGCCAACGATACTTATACTCTTCTCCTAATGCAATACCAAGATTACAAGCAAAGATATAATTTTGGAGAGAGTGGCGGATCCACTTTGTGCAAGGATGGTTTATATGACAGTGAGCATATGCACGAGTCTCAGAGTCTTTCTTTCTAGGAGCTTTCTCAAGACTTGGGGGAAGAGGTAGACCCTTCTTTCCTTTCTTAATAAGATCAGGATATGCCGAAGTCCAGTGTGCTGTATAGAGCATCTGACAGACTTCCAGAATCATCTTAATCACATGTTTATCTACATGAGCTTGGGCGGCTTCTATAGGATTGTTAAAGAGAATGAAGAGATTCATTTGGTTTTCTTTGATTTTATGGGGGACTTGTGTTAAAGGGGTTGGTTGGGATTTTCAATTTTTTTAGTTGCCTTGTGCAGGTAAAAATTGAAGTAGGGTGCGGCTCTCATAGGCAGTCCCCCTTTGGCTCTTAGAGGAAAGAATGCTCTTTGTCGGATTTCCTCTGAGTTACGAGAATGCGTGCAAGCTGTTTGGAACTCCTGAAGAGGATGGAAAGATTCTCACAGATAAGGTTGAGGCCGCTGGTCTGAAGTTTGAGTTTGTGGATAAGAACGTGTATGTTCTTGGCCTTCGTATCAAAGAGTTTTATAACTTTGCGGGGCAGTATTCTACTACTGACGATTGCATTACTCTTATCATCAAATACAAGCTGAAGTTCATGGAGCTGATTCGTGCTACAGGCGTTGATATCTCTGGACTTGAGATTGAGCACATGGAAGCAGAGCCAGTCTTTGTAAATAACCCGCAGCCTTATGTGATGAGCTTCTGACTTCTGAAAATTCTGAAAATATAAAAACAAAAAAGATGGGGTCTATACCTCTTCTTTTTTGTTTTTTCTTTACTTCTTTTTCTTGTGTTCAAGACGACGAGCAGCCATGCACTCCTTTGCGTAGGCTACAAGAGCATTTGCTTGTCTTTTCTCCTCCTCTGTAAAAGGCCTAGGCTTAGAAGCTTCTGCCCTCTCCTGTTTACGTGCAGCCTCATTCTTTTTTGCTTGTTCAATGAGAGCAACTGCATTACGCATCTCCTCCTCTGTAAAATTGCCGATAAAGTCTTCCATTTGGTAACGAATCGCTATTTACCAGATTACCAACTTCAATTTTATTATTTTCTTTCTATACAGATCTTATAGGGATAGATTATCTTGCATATTGACTCATAATATCATCATAGAGTCCAAAGATAGATCCAATGGGAGATAGAATCTGACTGTGTCTCATCTTAATAAAGATCTGTGTTCCCTTCTCACTCTCCTCAAAGTATGCAATTTCGTCCTTGAGATCACCGATATCACTAAAGATATCCACGGTGAAATACATCGAGCCAGGTGATTGTTCCGCCTTCACTTTGATCGAAATATATTCTGGAAATGCTGGGAATGCAGCATGGGTGAAGATATTCCTAAGATACATGGACGACTTCTCAGGAGTTAGGCTGTAGTGTTGGCCCAGGTGAGACATTTTCTATTTGGCGGAAAGTGTGTTAAAGGGGTTGGTTGTGAGTGGTGAGGGACGTAAGTTCAATTTTATTTACGAGTGCGCCGTGTCTTTTTTGTCAATCCTGATTTCTTATGACGATGAGTAAGGCGATTCATGTTCATCTTCCATCGGTTTGTCATCTTTTTCATAGTATTCTGGAGACCAGCTTGTATGTTTCGGGTATAATTATATAAGCCTGAATTTCCACGGATCGTAAAAGCTTGTTGAAATTTTTTTAAGGTAGTTTGATTTGGCATTCTATAGAAGAATAAGATTTATTAAAACTTTGGATTGAAAACAAAAATATGGTTAATGCCTATAAATTTATAGGCAGTTGTGTTATCACCTTTATATAAGATACGCCATTTCGTCAATTCTTCTGTATTTGAAAAATAGTCATCTGCGGATGCTGCTTTCTTTTCAAGGTTTGTAAAAGGGGGTATTTCACGAAAAAGAATTGATATGGAATTCTTATCAAAACTCTGAGAATTTGTAATGGTATATAAGATACTTCCATCCTCTTGCTCATATCCAAAAGAATCTCGTGTTTCCATGTTTTACTTTACTTTATGCTCGGGATTCATTTATATATTTTACGACCAGTCTATAACGATATTATACGCCTGTTCTGGTTTCGGATCTACCATATAATAATCTTTACCATTATATCCCATAGTCTTTACTTGACAGTCTGGAAACATCTTGCGAACACCTGTAAGAATACTCGGGATAAGAATGTCATAAATAGGTTCACGATGTTCTGAGAATTCGTAGATACACTCTGTATTGTTGGTTTGGGCGGCAGTATCCAGCACACTTAGACGAATATTGTTCAGAGTTTCACGGAGTTTTTCTTGCAGCTTTACTTCTCGCTCTTCACGCTTTTCACGCTGAAGTGCACGAATCTGAATAGAAAGAATTGGTTCAAAGGACATGGTTTTTGTATGTAGGGACCCTTCTTTATATGGTCGTAGGCAATCAAGTTTTATTGCTCATAACAAAAAGAAGTGAAGGACGAAGGCTTTTTTGTTTTTGTTTTATTTTTTCTTTGTTATTTCTTGAATTTACATAGACTCCATACCACTCAGCACAACGAAGAATGCGATGAAGGGGATGAAGATTGCAGAGACTGCACCAATTACAGAAACAATCATCCAGATATTCTTAGAGTTGGTATCATTTACCTCATTATTCTCTGGGGGCTTCACAATATGCAGATCATTCCAGTCATTCGTATCATTCATCGTTGCTACAGGATCATGAGTATCGTCGTTTTCCTCCTCCTGGCTCTCAGCGTAGGCTGCAAGCTTTTCCGCAGCCGCATGTAGAGTATTATCTACCAGAACACCGCTGATATTTACCCTCGGCTCTTGAGTTACCTTGCTTGGGAGATCCTGCTTATTCTCAGGCTTCTCAATGACATATAGACCCCACATTTTATCTGAAAGCTTTTATATTTGATACGCTGGCTGGACTTGCATTTTTCAGGGTCAGGTGGTTCAATTTTTACAACTGGGCCTTTATAAGAGTTAGTTAGTTATAACAAAAAGAGGTAGGCATGTGCCTCTTTTTGTTTTTGTTTTGTTTTCTCTTTAGTATGGCTTACTTAGCGACCATCCAAATGGGTGCGGTATCCGCAGATTTCTTGTTCTGAAGAAGGTTCTTGGACTTCATCTTGTAAAGAATGCTATTCAGGTCTGGCTTCGTAAGATTGGGCATCGCAGGGAGCATCATCTTAAGAATGTCCTTGCACTTCATTCCACTAGGCTTATTTTGAAGGAGGTTTGTAATAACATCCTCTACACTCTCCTTCTTAGAAGCCGGTGCCGTATTGAGCATATTGGCGAGGCTTGACTGAAGATTCTCAATGTCTTGCTCCAAAACCTCCTGATGCTTGTGCGCCATTTCAAGCTGCTTCTGAAGATCCTCGGTCTCTGAAGACTCGCTAGGATGTGTGATGTGTAAAAGGGCGAGGGTGGCGAAGACGCCCAAAATGAGGGTAGGGTCTGCATAAAGCTCAGCGTGCGGCACGTAGGGTGTCACTGCATAAGCATCCATTCTTCTTAATAGGCTTTGGTTTGGATTAGCTTGGAAAGGGGACTTTGCGAAAGGGTGATTGGATCGTTTCAATTTTTATTGGATACTGGTTGTTATGTGCGATAACAAAAAGAACTTTGTTTTTTCTTTTTGTTTTTTCTTTTTGTTTTGTTCTTTGTTCTTTGTTTTGTTTTTACCCTACCACGTAATCATCTTGATCTTGAAGCAGTCGGTAGATGAGCGCGCATACTTCACTGCGAGCGTCACGCCGAACTCGGTGCTCATGCTCTTGCACATCATCTCCACCTTGTTCACCTTGGAGCTGTGGTAGCCAAAGGTGCGCTTGTTCAGCTTGAACTCGTCGTTCACGGACTGGATGCAGCGAGACACCGTCAGGTCCGAAGTGCGGAACAGCGTGAGGTAGTCACGCAGCGCCTTCTCCAGCTCCTCGGGCGTCTTGATGTTGGAGGCGTTGAAGCCCACCACGCCGCCCGCCACCAGCGGCGTGCTCACATGGTGCACGCTGAACTGGGACTTGCCGTTGGTCTTGGGCATGCGCGCCGTGAGCGGCGCCTGCATGACGCCCGCCACACCAGCGCTCGCTTTGGTGTAGAAGATGGCGTAGATGTGGTGCTTGTTGGCGCCCGCAACGTCCTTGTTGTCCTTGGAGAGCAGGATAAAGTTCACGGCGTGGTGGCCGTGGATGGGCTCGTTCGGCACCGTGCCAGTCTCGTAGGCCTTGATGATGTTGGCGTAGTGGTTCTTCGTGTGCTGAAAACGCACAGATGACTCTGCCGCCGTGATCTCGTCCTTGTTCACGATGGCGTTGATCTCGTCCTTCTGTGCCTCAGAGAGTGTGGTGCTCGCCGAGATGAAGTGCTTGTTCTTCTTCAGCAGGTCAAAGCAGTGATCGCGCAGCTCGCTGTAGCTCTTCTCATATAGCTCGCCCGTGAAACGCCACCCCTCTTCGTCACCCTCGTCCACCAGGCGGATGGGCGAGCACTGCGTCATGCCGTCGCTAGTGCGAGAGGCGATCTGGCCCGGCTTCAGAAACTTGCTCTTGCGCGGCACCATCACCTCAGAGCACAGGATGGCGCGGTCCATCTCGGACGCCTTGACCACCTTGCCCTCGTAGTCCTTGAGCGCCGAGGCGGGCACAAAGATCAGCGGCTTGGTCTCGCCGAACTCGTAGCCGCACATGCGACCAGGCAGCCCCTGCACGAGCGCCGCCGTGTCCGAAGACTTGGCGCCCTCCCACACAAAGGCCACGTGCTTCTTGCACACCACCTTGCCGGCGCGCAGGCGGCCGCGCACGATCACCACCGTGTTTACGGCAGGCGCCTCCTCCAGCTCGTCAATGGCGATCTCGGTCTTCTCGGCGGTGTTATACACCACCTTGTAGCCCTTCTTGCGGCAGATAGCCTTGATGGCCGTCTCCTGCTGGTCGCAGTGCTTGCTCTGCGAGAGGCGGATCAGCGCATACTTGGGCGCCTCCGTGAAGAGCGCCTGAAAGTCCTGCATCTTCTTCGCCACGTCAAAGGTGGGCTGCATGAGGCCACCGTACTTGAACTGCGCAAGGCCGAAGTAGCCGTCGCCAGACTCCAGGTTCTCCACGTGCTTCTCGTAGGGCGTCTCCTTGTGCTGCATGGCGCAGATCTCGGCGTAGGGCGTGGCCGACACCGAGAGGAGAAAGGCGTTCTTCTCCATGAGCTCCTTGGGGTTGCCGTCCATGCTCAGGCCGTGCTTGCCGAGGAACTGGTCCATCTGCATGCCCGTGCCGGCGTCCATGTGCGACTCGTCCACCACGATGAGGGAGTTGGTGATCTCCATGGTGAAGCCCTTGAAGTCCTGGCGGAAGAGCACCTCGATGGGCGCACCGTGGTTGTGCTTCTCCTTGTCCTCATTGGCCTGCTGGCGCAGCTCGGTCTCGGAAGAACCGCACAGGATGTAGGCGTGCTGGATCTCGCCGCTCTTCAGCATGCTGCGGATCACCTCGTGGAAGCAGCCCGTCTTGCCCGCCTGGCACTCCGCCTTGAGCAGCGCATAGCGCACCTTCTTCTCGGTGAAGACAGTCGTGATGTTCTTGGCAGCGGCGAGCTGCTGGGAAGAGGGTGCCATCGTGGAGTCGATGATCAGAAGCTTGTAAGAGGGGATAGGTAGTTTGCTTCTTGTAGGCGGGGACTAGGTTCAAAGGGCCTTTGGACAATTTCAATTTTTATGAAAGGTTGAAACGCCGTATAACACTTATAAAGATCTTTTAAAGACCTTTATAAAGTTGACAGGGGTGTAAAAGAGGTCTTTCTTAGTTATGCAAAGATGGGTCTTTGATACCTCTTAAGACCTATAAGACCTCTTAAGACTTCATAATCAACCTTTAACAAAAGTTGACATATCTTTAAAGACCTCTCTTTTAAAGACCTCATAAGACCTAATAAGACCTCATAAGACCTCATAAGACCTCATAAGACCTCATAAGACCATATAAGAGCTAATAAGACCCCCACAAGAATCAACATAAAATAAAAATTGAAACCGCAATTCCCCCACAATTCCAAGTCCCCATTCAAACACATACAGCCTTCAGACACTCAGATCAACAAGAATGTCCGCTGTAAGCCCGTATGACCAGGCCCTGAGCCTCTTTGCCTCCCTCTCTTTCACGGAGAAGCTCTCTTTCGTGGCCGAGGCCGCCACCACCCTGAAGAAGGAGGGCAAGACCGGCAGCGTCGGTAAGGCCGCCAAGAAGGAGAAGAAGGAGAAGGACCCTGATGCGCCCAAGCGCACAATGGCCGTGGGCACTCTGGCCTGGCAGGCCTTCGTGGCGCACTGCAAGGAGAGCATGCCCGAGCGCTTCAGTGAGGTAAAGAAGGTGTCTGAGAAGCTGACCATCTGCAAGGACATCCGCGCTGAGGACGAGGAGGCCTACCAGACCTTTGTCAACAACTTTAAGAGCAAGCACACCTCTGCATCTGCATCTGCTCCCGCCTCTGCCGCAGCCTCGCCTGCGCCCGTGAAGACCGAGGTGAAGAAGGAGACGCTGGAGGAAAAGAAAAAGAAGATCGCAGAGGCCAAGCTCGCAAAGACCGCCACGCCTGAGAAGAAGCCGGTCGCAGAGCCGAAGGCGCCCGCAAAGCCCAAGAAGGAGCCCAAGAAGGTGAAGGGTGCAGCGGCCGCTGCTGAGGCGAAGGAGGAGAACAAGATGCCCAAGAAGGAGGTGGACGGTGAGACCTACTTCTTTGACCCTGACACCAACGGCCTCTGGAAGGTGGATGAGGACGACAAGTTCGGCGCCTGGGTCGGCTTCTTCCAGGAGGACAACGAGGAGGAGCCCATCCGCTACACGGAGTCCATGGCGGACTAAAGATACGCAGAACAAAGACAAAAATCCATAAAAACAAAGACAAAATACATAAAAACAAAAGAAAACAAAAAAGATACAAACTCTTTTTTGGTTATTTTTAACTTTTCTTAGTGTAACCACTCAAAGATCTTTGGATCTTCTATAGTAATATGTCGTGTTGTCTGGCTCTTACCCGAAAATGGAAACTCTGTTCTAACTACGCAACTCTTAGTGAAGATATAAGTGGTTCTTATATTCGTGATTTCACCTGTAAGAATCATAAAGGGTTCTTTGACGATCCTGGTGCAATCAAGGAAAAATGGGTTCTTGCAAAAGAAGGAGGGTATGCACACTATCTACATATTTCACCTTGGACTATGAAATGGATCGAATCGTGTCTATCTCTAGGTATTATACAAATCACTAGAGAAGATATTGAAAGTCTTCAACCTGAATCACACATCTTAAGAACTGCTCCTCGGTGGGCGTATTTTTTCTTACTTTGTGCTCGTCATGTAGAAGGATTTTGCTATTCTTGGAATCCAAGACTCTGGGAAATGACCGTTTGCACACTCTGGTTTTGGTCAAGGCGAATAGGTGCGGTTAATATCACTCGTCAAGATTTACAATTGTTTCTCTGTGTAAAAGGAGGTCTGTATGAATTCTATAAAGGGGTTGAACAAGCTCATAGAGAAATGGGAGAAGAAGAATGGTTTCAATTCTTTGAAGCGTGTTTTACAGAACAGCCCGAGTGGTTTGAAACCTTTATTGGATATCCTATTGAAGAACACAAAAAGTTTGTTAAGGGGGTGACAGCATCCGTTCGTTATACTGCATGGATTCTTACCAAGAAAAAACATTTATTTGATCGGTGTAAGAGGAAGTCTTGTATAACAAACAATGAACTCTTGGCGGTTACCTATCATCCTGCACGGTATAAGGCATGGATAATGACTTCTGAAGAAATTCATGAAATGAATGAACGGTGGATAACGGACGAAGAGTCAGAAGTCGCCCCCCTTAAGTGCATATTAGAAGAAGTGCGAAATAGTCTAAAAATTGAGTAAGAGGGTGTTTGTAGAAGATACACCACCATGGACTACGATAATGAAGATGTATATAAAAAGCCTGTAAAACGCTGGCCGCTTCCAAGAGTTGTTCGGCCCCGTGTCACAGCTCTTGTTAAAAGCACGGTTACTGAAATTTATGAGATACCTCCTCTTGATCCGAAAATAATTCAGGAATCTGAAGAATATACTCGGCAATTGGCAGAAGCTACACAAGTTCTACATAATCTTGAATCAGAGTATACGAAACTCTGTGAAGAACTAGAAGGACTGGAAAAAGGAAACCGTTGGAGTAATCGTTCAGGAAAAGAGCCACGCATACAATTTCTTAAAAAAGAAATTATATCTTTGAAAACTAAGAAAGATGCGGCAAAAGAAGTTCATAATAAGATTCTCAAAGATAGTGTATCGCTCATGACACTTATTACATGTCACGAAAGTCTTTTAGAATCCTATGAAAGATTGAAAACGTTGCAGTCTATAATAAAAAATGAAACAGGTCTACATACTTAATATAAGTCAACTGAATAAACTGCAAGTGCAAAAATGAGTTGCCAAGCCCGTATTCTGGATAAAGAGTTTGTGATTCCTGGAACTTCTGAGAAATGCTATTCTACTAAAGAATGTGGCCAGGCCCACTTTCGTGGAGTGCGTGTGGATAGCGGCGAATCTGAGATGAAGATTTGCAAAGATTGCTCCAAGCGTTTCATGACCAAGGGGTCTAAGAAAGATTCTTGGTATGGCTGGTTTGATTGCGAGTATCCTGCAGAAGCACATGTGAAGTTTTCGCCGTGGTATTACAAGGTGTTAGAGGGAGTAAAGGCTGAGTCGGCAGAAGTCGCAAAAGTCACCCAGAAAATGAGTAGCCTCAAGATTGCTGAGCCAGTCACATCAAAGAAGGATATGCTTCTTGAAGAAATTGCGTCCGTTGAGGCGTGGATCCGTGGAGAAGGAAAGACAAAAAATACAGAGCAGCCAAAGATGCTGAAAAAGTTACTGGATTTGAAGAAGCAAATGAAAGCTCTGACGCAACCGCAATAAAAATAGGAGGGTCTAAACACACAACAAACTTTTTTACAAATGAAAGGGATTCCCTATATTCATAAAGAAGTAAAAGTATATGATGCACGCACATTTGCTGCTGAAAGTTTTAAAAAATTTTATGAAGGCACATTTACAACAAATATACCCATTATATACGAAATAATTTATCTTACTGAGTTTCCAAAACGTATTGAACTTAAGAATAATTTAGAAAAGAATCCATATCATCTACTTTTTTATATGATTGCTACCTTCTACTTTATTGATGATGGAGAAACCCCTGTAAAATATTTTTACGGAAAAGAGAATACGCATTCTTTAGTAAACGAGGCTTTACAGAATTTACCTGAACGATTTCAACGTGAATATGTAAAAGAGGTGCGCATTGAATATATTGGACTACCTGGATGTAAATGGAACATTGATTGGATTGATGAACCTTGGATTTATTCCTATATAAGAAATTTGTATAAACATATTTGGGAGAACACTCCTCAAGAAAAAGGAAGGGGTATTTATATTTCTCGTTCAAAGTCCAGAGTAAATCAACGAGCTATTTTAAATGAAGAAGATCTGAAACCGATGTTAAAGGGGTTGGGTATAGACTTCTATGTTTTGGAGGAAATTTCTTTTATTGATACTGTCCTCTTATTCAAGTCAGCAGAATTTGTCACAGGGGCGCACGGAGCCGGCCTTGCATGGCTCGTATTCTCAGATCCTGGGACAAAGCTTTTAGAAATATATAAGAAAAAACTTCTGAAAGAACATTATACTTATCTGTGTCATGCATGTTCTATACATTCTTTTCGTTTTACAGGTGTATATGATGATCCTGCTGTTTTACCACCTTCAGACCCTAGAGAAGCCGATGATGGTCATATGATTGTGCATATAGATTCTTATAAAACGGCAATATGCGACTTATACAAAAAATAGGTTTAACGTGTCTTGTATTTTCTTTTTTATTTTTTATTTTTATTTTCCTTAGAGATTTTTGTGGTTTAGGCCTTTACAGGCCAGTTGTCCATAGTGCTCTCCATAGTGTCGTAGATCAGGTCACGATTCTGCGAAGTCAGGTCATGAATGCTGATAAGCACAGAGGGTGCATTGGGCATAATCACCTGCATTGCCTCGAAGGGCTCCTTGTCCAGAGTCATCAGGCGCAGAGTATTGCTCAGATACTTGAGGAGCTCAGGACGAGTCATGAAGAGTGTCTTGCTCTTCGTTTGGCTGCTCTGATCATGATAGATAATGTTATAGCTACCGTCCTTGTTTTTTGAGATACGAATAACATCATCATACGATGAGGACGTATTCTTTAGATCACGCAGAATACGGAGTTCGATTGTAAAGGATTGAGTAGAGCTTGAAGGACGGCTCACCTGCGTGCAGTGCTGCGCAGGAGTTACGGAAGGACGGCTCAAATGCATGTAGTGGGTGTAGTGATGCGCAGGAGGAGATACGGAAGGAGAAATCAGCTCGGGCATCATCTGAACATAGTCCAGCTCGTTGCGAGTGAGGCGATAGTTGACAAACTCACGAATCGTGCCAGAAGGAGAACCTGCAAAGTTTGGGAAAGGGCCGTCCAGATCGTCAACCAGATCAAGCAGCTGCTTCACATAGTCCAGGCGAATGGTGCCATTCAGACTGCGCAGCGAAATCGTCTCGTAAATAAGCCACGCAATACCCTCTTGCTCATTATTTACAAAATCCAGGAAATGAGAAAGAGGATAGTCAGGAGTGTGCAGAGTAGCCAGGTGGAGGTTATTGAGAACCGTCGTCACATAAGAAGGCATAGCCAGAGTGGTATTCCAGTTCTGTAGAATATCACGCCATCCAAAGATACGGCGGGGCTGATAAGTAGAGCTCCAAAATAGAGACGTCATTTTGTAAAGGCTGGACAGGCTTATGGCTGGGGCACGGCGATCAATTTTTTTCAGGATTTCCCACCCCTGCCGCCACGACCTCCTCGGCCTCCTCGTCCACCACGAGAAGCCCATCCACTCTTTGCCTTCTTTGCTTCTACGCCGTTTTTATATAGGGTATTCGCTTCTTCTGCCGTCAGCTTTTTAACATCTAACGTTGCAGGAATACTTACAAAGACCTTTGTCTTCAATTCTGTCTTGAACATATAAGGGCCATATTGACCTGAACCAAAGGTGTAGGGGCCAAACTTATAAGTATTTGATATACTCTGTGATCGTGATTGAAACTTTTGTTGAATAAATTCTAAAGTATCAGAATCTAGATAAGGAATACGAATTTCTCCGCACTGTAAATACTCCCCATAAGGCCCCTTCTTTTTCAAAATAGGTTTTCCATCGAATGATCCAAGATTCGTATCAGATATCTGTTTCTGAACCCATTCTTTTGCAATGGTTTCTGTAATAGTTTGCATTGTATGTCCTGGTGGAAAGGAGTAAAAGGTAGGTTTCTCCTTTTTATCCGGAGATTCTTGAACTAGAAGCGGGCCCGATTTACTCATGACAGCTTTGAGCCCATTTCCAAAGTCACATACTTTTTCAGAAGCTGAAGGCATACTTGACTTTTCATTTAGACGTTCATACTCTTTTTGATAAGAAGCCCATGTATCACGACATACTGCTTTCCAGGGTTCCTCGCCTTTGGAGATAAGATCAAGACGTGATTCCATTTGTGTAGTAAATTCATAGGCAAAGAGATGCGGAAATTCACGTAAGCAGAATGTAACCACTGATTGACCAAGAGTTGTAGGAAGAATCTTTTGTTTTTCTGCACCAAGAGTGATCTGGGTAGTCTCGGTAATAGGCGGCCATTGTTTTGGCTGAACGGAAAGAGCCACTTGATTTAGTTTTGTTCCAGAAAGATCCTTTTTCTCTACATATTCTTTGTCAAAGAGGACTTCTACTAAGGAAGCAAAGGTGCTCGGGCGACCTATACCCCGTTTTTCTAATTCACGAATAAGAGTTGCTTCGGTAAATCGTGGAGAAGCACGTGAACGTTTTGGAGAAGCAACTATTTCTTTCCAAATTAAAGCCCCTCCTTTTACAAGTTTCTGGGCTTTTTTCCATTGGCTTGCATCACTGTTTTCATCTTCTTTGTCTTTGTCTGCATCGTCTGTCTCATCAAACTTGGTTTCCTTTCCTAAAATCTGCCATCCAGGAAACTCTGTCATACGCCATTTTGCTAACCAAGGGAAAGTATCCGCATCTGCATTCATGGTTAAGGTTACGGTGCGCGCCTTACCGTTCGCCGGCGACATTACCGATTGCAGAGCACGACGATAAATCAAAGCATAAATCTTCTTATCAACCTCAGGCCATTCTTCTGCGGATGGAAGTTCTTGAAGATCAAAATGTGTAGGACGAATGGCTTCATGGGCTTCTTGTGCTTGAACTTCAGGTTCTTTTTGTTTTTCTTTTGATTTGGGTTTTGATTTAGTTGTGGTATTCGCAGGGAGAACAGACCCAACATATTCCTGGCCATACTTCTTTTTCACCTGTTCTTGGGCAGATTGCACAGCTTCTTCACTTAAAATCGCATGATCTGTGCGCATATACGTAATATGTCCCGCTTCATACAAAGTCTGGGCGATTTTCATGGTAGCTTTTGGATTAATTTTATGTAAAGCGCTTGCTTCTTGTTGAAGGCTGCTTGTAATCAAAGGTTTTGGAGCATTGGCTGTCCAACCTTTTTCTTCTACATTCGTAATCGTGCAGTTGGAATCCATATGGATGTTTTCCAAATAATTAAGCGATGATTCTTGATCTTCTAATTCATCGTCCATTTTCGCTTCAAATGAGAAATCTGAAGCTTGAATCTGAGCTTTTATATTCCACGTAGTTTGCATAGTGTGATTTTGAATATCTTTTTCTCTGTCACATACTAATCGTAAAGCAGGAGTTTGACAGCGTCCTGCACTTAAACCACGTGCTAGATGTTTCCAGAGCACAGGAGAAATTGTGAATCCAACAAGCATGTCTAAAACAGACCGGGCTTGTTGTGCGTATACACGATTCATGTCAATGCGACGAGGACTTGCAATTGCCTTTTTAACAGCGGTTTCAGTAATTTCGTGAAATACTGAACGTGGTAACGAAGTCGGATCTCGTTTTAAAAGACAGGCGACACTATAAGCAATGGCTTCTCCTTCACGATCATCATCGGCTGCTAAATAAATTGTCGTTGCTTTTTCAGCAGCATCTAAGATAGGTTTTGTAGCCCTTGCCTTTTCTTTTAAGAAACGGAATCGTGGTTCAAAATCACGATCAATGCCTACTGCATCCAAATCTTCTTCCAAGGCACGAATGTGTCCCATTGTTGCCAAAACAACATAGGTGGGTCCAAGAAAAGAAGCAATTTTCTTGCATTTTGCTGGCGATTCTACAATAACGAGATTGCTCATCTCTGTTGAGGAATGTGGTAAAGGTAGGGGATTCTTTCAATTTTATATGTATATCGGGTCTAAGGCATTCGTGCTATATTTGTATAGCATGGAATCCCGCAAAATGAATATGTTCTCTGTCTTAGCTGATAGCGATTCGGAATCAAGTTCGGGCGAGGAGGAAACTTTACCTGCCCAGAATCTTGAAAATTCAATTACGATTCAACCTGCCGAGCAGCCACAGAAATTCCGCACTTGGGTAAAGGATGAAATAGAACAAAGATTTACAGGAGATGAGATAAAGGGAAATATTTTTAGCAGTCCTTTTTCAAAGAACAAGCACTCACATAAACAATGGAATAAGCCAAGGTTTCGTGAAGACGGAGATGGATGGGTCAGTCTTCGTTGGTCGCAACCTCAATTTGAAGAAACTACAGATCCTCCTTATGACACAACTGAGGTCATTCCTGACGTAATAGTTGAAGAAAAGCAATTTCCTTCTTTATTAACTCGTGGAGAAATAATTAAATCAGCGACAAAAGAAGATTCTCTATCAGCCGTTGCATGGGCTGAAAAAATAAAGAAGAATTTGGAAAAGGCGGAACTTGTGCGAGCTGCAAAAGCAAAAGAATTTTCAGAAACAACGACGGATTCATTCTGCCGTTTATCTTTTTTCCGCAGACCGATGCTTGTAGAAGTTCCAGAAGGCCAGGTTTAAACTTTACATATTTTATAAATACTATAGTAAAATGTCAAAGGAGGGTGTAAAAGAGGATATGATTGTGAGTGCGATTGTTCAGAAATTTTTACAGCGTTCTGAGGTGGGAAAGAAGAAGTATGGTGTAACTTTGGATAGTGAAGACTTGAGCACCCTTGATTGGATCACGCATGCTCAAGAAGAATTGATGGACGGTATTTTGTATTTGGAGAGACTAAAGAGACAGTTCTCATCATTACCCGAACAATAGACCTGCACGGCCGCCATACACACGTAAAATAGAATATGTTTCCGCCCATACATAAATTGTATAGGCTGGAACATCCGTAACACAAATACTTCCTCTATAGGGTTTGAAATTGAGGAGAAGATCAATGTTTTGTATTTTATCTAAATTCGCATGACCCATTGGATTTGTAATACCGTAGGCTTCATGTTGGGTGCCAAAGGGAATATGATAATAGTATTTATTATGCCATGGACTCTTTCTTTGTTCAAAACTCGGTAAAATACTGCGAAATAAAACAGGAGAGTCTGTTGCGTAGCGAACCAACTTTCCTTCATACGTGAGTGCAAAGGATGTAATAGGTTCTGAATCAATTGCGGAATAGGCGGGAATGAGAGGACGAAAGATCTCTGTATTCAGACCACTTGCATCGGGCCACCAAGGAGCAACAAGCCCTATACCGCTCAAATCTGCAACAAAGAATCCGCTCAAATCACGGGTAGCAAGGAATGGGGCGTTTAGTAAATCGGCTTCTTGACGATGTGCGAAAAAGTAGAGTTCACGGGTCGGATTGGGTATGCGCATGCGAACACGAGACGACGGCATGGAACGGGTGTCAAAGGGTGGGATAGCATAGTGTTGGACAATAGGATAGCTGATATCACCGAGCCGAATACGATTGGCTTCGGGTTTATCAAGATAGACATATTCTAACAATAGATAAGCATCTTCAAAAGCATAATTGGTCGGCATTTGAATTCCAGGAATTTGTGAAGCCAGAACCGACTTTTGGGGATTTCCATTCAGGCCATATACGGGTTTGCCGTTTACAGGATCCAAAACATAGAAAGGGCTTCCTGCCATAGGTGGGAGTATCAGCTGATTTTGCAGATTCTTTGCACGACTGGTCGTTGTATATATATTGGCAATGGTGTTAAAGGTGATGCCGATTTGAAGAATATCAGTCCCTATAGCATCAATTGGCAAAGCATCGGAAGGATCGCCACGAGCAAACCAAAAGGGTAGGGGGACTGCTATTTCTTTGAACTGTGTATCCCATCCATTGGATTTTGGTGTAAATCCGTTATCATAACGACCCATCATACGATTTACAGTCGTAGTTTTTTCCAAGGGTGTGTGGAATTCATCCAAGACTTCCATGAGTCTGCTGTCCAAAGTGTCAATCGGCGTAGCACCTATAGTGAATTGTGCCTGATTAACAAGTGCATGTCCTACTGAATTTGTCCAGCCGAAAGTAGGACCTGCAAATGCGGTGTTGGCTACCGTGCGAGCCGCAAGTTGTGGAGTGCGAATATCGGGAAGAGTTACTACAAGAAAAGCTTTTGTAATAAGATGTCCTCTACGAGGAAGAGTGGCTTTGGCGGTTTGACCAAAGGTGGGAGTATTGTCAAAGTCAACACGATACCATTCTGTAGTAAATCTTCCTGTTTTCACAAAGGCTTTTTGAAAAGCTTCAATCTTGGGTTGGCCTTTCGGAGGAAGCAGACGTTCATCCTGAAGGCCAGAATGAAGAAGTTTCAATAGGCCAGCCGAGGCCATTCTGGTGTGCTTGTTAAAAAACTTATAAGCCTAGGTTTCTTTATCTTAATCGGTATACATCTGATTCGCCAGGCCATTCTGGAATCGTAGCCATTGTAAAGTAATTACAAAAACCTTGACTTCCCACTCTTGTTCGTAGATCCCTCCAGGAGGGCTTACATCCAGAGTGAGGCGCACAGATTGTAAACGAGAAGCATTGGCTGTTCCACTTGGTTGATGTTCTGCAGGATTCTTAGCAAAAGAATATCCATAAATGAAAGAGTCATATGCAGATGCACCCCCTTTATGTGCTAAAGCAATATGTTGGCGAAACCATTGTTCTTCTTGATTTATCAATTCTACACCATTTAACTGCAGAACGGCATGTTGTAAAAGGGGTCGGAGTGGATTATAGGTAGGATTATATTCAACACTTGTAACGGCGGAATAATTTGTCCATTCATTATTGTTTGCTGTGGCTTTTCGGCGCACAAACCATAGAATTTCTTCCATCGGGTGATTCACTTCAAGTGGAAGTTGGACTTGAATGATATCGGAAGAAGTTTTGTTTGTCACATATTTCAAAGGCTCTGAGAAATAAAAGGTATTACAGATTCTTGTAAGAATTTCAAACGGATTTCTCAAAATTTTTTGACGTATTAGGCCATCTGTATGGGCTGAATAAGTGACAAGTTGAATATTTTTGAAGGGGGGGGCTGCAATAGGGGTCTGGACATAGGCAGGAATGGCTCCGAAATTAATGACTTGTATTTGTTTATTTAAAGGAGTTTCTTCTAAATTATTACGTCTTCCTGCCAACAGACGAATACATTCAGAAAAAGGTCGTAGGGTTACGTGAATTCTTACAGTGCCTTCACGACAAGCTAAAAGTGGTAAAGCTTCTTGAAGTTTTACACGTTGAAAGAAGAAGGGTAGTGGTATGATTAAAGTATTAGTCTGTGTCGGATACGGATGATACGTTGGAGTTGTAAGAAGTGTAGATAGAGGATAACGCCCTAGACCATCTATAGCAACACCATACTGACCATTTACATCCAACATGAGAAGTCCTGCAGTGTTCAAAAAATCGCCATCTACTATTTCAATGGTCTGACCGGCAATTTCTAATTCAGCCTTTTCAATGATGACGGTCCCGAGACTATTTGCATAAAACCATACATCATTGATATATTTCCCTTGATATTTAGGATAATCGCACGTCCTTGCTTGAAATCTGCGAAGAGTTGTCTCGTCCAACCAGTGTCCTAATTCAATTTGTATCATGGTGCTAAAGAGAAGATCGCCTGCCGATACAGATCCAATGTCAAATGTAAAGCGCTGACCAAAAGATGTGGGGCCACGGAATTGAAATTGTTGGACGGATAGTGAAAGGGGATGTATACGCCGAGCTTGATCAGGAAGCCACCATGTTTTTTCCGATCCTAGAGGAGTATATTCATTATCTTGAAAATCACGAGGCGTGAGATCCAACAAAGTGGTAATATCACCTCCAGGTCTCGCATAGCCCTGGCTATTCATCTGAGGTATTCTAGGATGTTTCTTTAGGGGCGCAGCATCAGGAGATAGATTTGCTTAGCGTAGGGCCGAAATACTGGCGAAGAATTGAAGGAGTTGCAGGAGTTGTAAGTAATGTAGAGAAGGCCGTAATAGGGGTTGTGGGGCTTGTCGATAGTTCATTAGTTAACATTTGAATTGAACCTGAAAGAGTAGACGTATGATTCGATAAGCAATTGTGGTAACTTATCAGCTGCGCAAGTTCATTACTTCCTACAATGGAAGGTTGTTGAATATAAGCTTGGAAAGCAGAATTTGCTTGGGATTGTATGTAGGCCTTTTTCTGTTGTTCTGCGGCAAGAGCCGTATTTTTTGTATGGTTTGCAATCATTGTGCTTAATTGAGTTTGGATTTGCTCTTGAATTTCAGGATGAGAGGGATCGAAGTTCATTATGCTTCTAATTACCACTAAATAATTCTGCACGCCCTTTACCATCTGTGTCAAACCTTGCCCAACCTTCAACAATAACTCGGAGTTCCGTATTTGGAGCACCAGT
>Ga0164294_10001026_pt1 | contig 26393 bp, 26 predicted proteins | sample GEODES005metaG_FD_111479 | JGI IMG/M metagenome (GOLD analysis project Ga0164294, IMG submission 111479) | Oligotrophic lake water microbial communities from Sparkling Lake, Wisconsin, USA - GEODES005 metaG | ecosystem: Environmental > Aquatic > Freshwater > Lake | place: USA: Sparkling Lake...
ACCCGGGCGAGGTCGATGGCGTAGAGCCGGGCCGGCGCGGCCTCGGCGAGGCGCATCATCGGCCCCGAGCTGGCAGAGAGCGCGCAGGACAGGGTGGCGATCTCGTCGCCGACGCTGTTGTAGCGCACCAGCTCGCTGGCCTCCCCCTGGAGGCGCCAGCCCATCCAGCCGCCGCCGCCCAAGGCCGCCACCACCTGCTCCACCGCGACGTCGCGCTCGGGCCAGCGCTCCAAGGTGGCCGCGTCAAAGGCGCGACCGCCGAAGAAGAAGGCCCCGTCGATCACCTCGGCGGAGAGCCGCTCGAGCCGCGGGATGTCCTGGCCGTCATAGAGCACCCGGGCCTCGATCAGGCCCTCGGCGACGAGCTCGGGGGCGTCGAAGGCGACGCGGCTCATCCAGCCGTCGTTGTTGCGCACCACCAGGGCCCCGCCCTCGACCAGACGCAGCTCGGCGCGGCCAGGCAGGTCGGGGTCGGGGATGGCGCCGCCGGCCAGGGGCCACTGGCCGATCACCGCGCCCGTGTCGGGGTCCACCTCGTAGAGCGTGTTGCTCTCGGCCTCGGCGACAAAGAGGGTGCCGCGCTCGGGCGAAGCCGCCATGTCCGAGAAGGTGAGGGCGCCGGTGGGCTCGGCCAGGGGAAAGGACTGGATCGGCCGCAGGCTCTCAGGGTCCAGCTCGACGAGGGTGGCGTCGAGGTGCGCGAAGACGAAGAGGCGGCCGTTGAGCAGGGTGGGCGCCACCGGCCAGAGCACCTCCTCGGCGACGGTGACGAGGGCGCCGCTGTCGGCCTCATAGCGCCCGACCAGGTTGGACAGTCGGCCGGTGAACCAGACCGTCTTGCCGTCGACGCTGGGCCGCAGGCTCTCCAGGTGGATGCCCGTCTCGATCGTGGCGGCCCGCTGCCCCTCTTCGGGCTCCACCGCCCAAAGCTCGCTGGTGCCCTCCGAGCTGAGCCAGACCAGGCCGCTCACCGGGTCGATCCCCGCCGAGCCGGTGTTCTGACCGCTGCGCCAGCCGCCGTCGATCGGGGCGAGGGCGCGATCGTAGGCCCGGGCGACCCCAAAGACCGGCGCCCGCGGCTCGCCGGTGGCGATGCGATCGAGCACCAGCAGGCCGTCGCCCCAGGGCAGCGCCACCTTGTTCTCGGTGCCCTCGGCCCGCTGGGCCCAGACGCCCAGGCCGCCCGCGATCGGGCAGTCGGCGACCAGGATCTCGTCCTCCCAGGTCGCCGCAAAGCCGCCGTCGCCCAGATCGGTCAGGTGGCCGAGGCGCTGCTGCAGGGGGATGCCCGCCTCGCTCTCGCAGCGCCAGGACTCCTCGAAGGTGAAGGGCGAGCGGCCGATCACCGCCGTGCGCCGGTCGCCCGATCCGCCGAGGGTGAGGAGCAGGCCGCCCTGGCCCATCGCGAGGCCCGCGAGCAGGCCCTCGATCGGCAGGCTGGCCTCCAGCGCGCCGCTGGGGCTCAGGCTGAGCAGGGTGTCCACCCCGTCGACCGTGGCGCCGACCACCGCCCCGCCGCCCGGCCGCTCCACCACCACGAAGGCCGCCTGCTGGCCGAGGTCGAGGGCCACCCCGCCCGCGGCGTCGACCCGCTGCACCGAGGGCTCCTCGCTGGAGATCACCCAGGCCACGCCGGCCTCGTCGAGGGCGACCCCGCGGGCGTGGACCGCGCCCTCATCGGCCAGCGGCCAGATCGCCTCCAGGCGCGCATCGTCGAGATCGACCACCGCCAGCGTGGGCCCGGCGTTGCTGGTGACCACGAGGCGCCGCGCCACGGCGTTGAGCGCCACATACTGGGGGAGCAGGTGGTTGCGGGCCCCCTCGTCCAAAAGCCCGATCACCGCTGGCTCGGCCAGGGGGTCAGCGGGCTCCTTTGAGGGAGCCGGCTGACAAGCGCCCAGGCCAAGCAGCGCGACCGCCCCCAACCGCGACCGCTTCACCCTTCAACCGGCGGAGAGGAGGGAGAGCGCGGCGCGGCGCACGCCGGGATCGACATCCTCGGAGAGGGCCTGGGCGGCCCGTTGGGTGGGGGCCCCGCCCGCGCCGTGCAGGCGCTCCAGGGCGCGCAGGGCGGCGAGGCGCACCTCCGGCCCGGCGTCGCTCACCAGGGACGAGAGCCCCTGGCTGGCCCCTTGGAGCCCCATCCAGCCGGCCGAGCGGGCGGCGCCGGCCCGAACCTCGGCCGACGGATCGCCCAGGGCCGCCAGCACCTCGCGCGACATCGCGGCCGCCGCCGTCGGCACCGCCGGGATGGCCCGCACCGCCGCGGCCCGCACCCGCGCTTCGGGATCGACGACTCCGCCACGCAGCAGCACCAGCGCCTCTCGTTCGGGGGCCCGCCGGGCGCTCTCCAGGATGAACAGCCGCACCCAGGCGTCGGCCTCGGCGGCCTGCAGGCGCACCATCGCCGGCGCCCAGTCGCCGCCGGTTCGGGCGATCGCCTCGACCAGGGCGGCCCGCACCTCGGGGGCCTCGCCCGCCAGCAGCAGCCGGGCGAAGAGGGGGCCCGCCGCAGCCGGGCTCTCCAGCTCGGGGCGGTTGAAGCGGGCGGTGCCGGCGCGGGTCACCCCCGGCTCGGCCGACCAGGCCATTGCCGTCAGGGCTGGATCGGCCGCGTGGGCCGCCGCGTCGGCCTGCAGGGCCCAGGCGCGCAGATCGCCGCGCGGCGTCACCGAGGTCGGCGCGGCGCGGGCAGAGAGGACCTCAGCCGTCGGTGCGGCGGCCAGGGCTGCTGCCAACCACAGGAGCGGGATCATCGGGACTCCAGCAGCGAGAGGGCGAGGGCCCCGGTGCCAGCGACCGGCTGGCGACGGATGTTGCTGCCGCAGTGGACCTCGCCCATCATGGCGTGCAGCGTGTACCAGTTGTCGGCCCAGTGGGTGGTGAGGCTGTCGGGCAGCAGGCGCTCGATCTCGGCGACAAAGGGGTCGGTGGCGATGTCGGCGCTGTCCTCGCGCCAGAAGGGGTCGGCCATGATCACATGCACCGAGCCGTCGGGCAGGGGCAGCACCGCCATGTTGATGGTGCCGGGGATCAGCGAGACGCCGGTGCCATAGCACCAGCCCACCTCTTCAAAGAGGGCCGGCAGGCGCAGCACATCGCCTTCGTCGAGGCCCGTGGCGGCCAGCAGCGTGGCCAGGGCGGGCTCGATGCCGTCGCGCTGCAGGTCTTCGTTGTAGGCCCGCAGGGCCGCGTCTTCCTGCATCTCGCCCACGGTGGTGTAGTTGTGGGTGCGCTTGTAGCGGGTGGGGGTCAGGGCCGGGTCCTGGCTGTCGAGGAAGGCGAGGCCGAGGCTGGTGTCGGCCACCGCCAGCCAGAAGCCCCGCGGCGCCTCGGGGTCGGGCAGGAAGGTGATGAACTCGTCGACATGCCCCACGCACAGAAAGCCCACGTTGAGCTCCACCGGCGCCTGCACGGTCTGGGCGGCCAAGGCTTCGCGCAGGTCTTCCGTGACCTCGTCGCCCCCCGCCGCGGTCTGCCATTTGCCGTAGTAGATGCGGCCGAAGGGGTACTCCACGCCGCCTACCGAAAGCGGCGGGGTGGACTCCATGTTGCCAAAGCTGTCTTGGGAGGTGGCCCGCCCCTCGCCCCAGGTGCGGATGCCCAGCTCATCCTTGGCCAGCATCTCCTCGGCGAAGTCGTCGAGGCCCCGGCCGTTTTTGCTGCGGATCGAGTCGATGACGATGTCCAGGCGCCGATCATCGTCGAGGTTGGTGGTGACCAGCTCGACCTCGTCTTGCACCCAGATGTCGTACTCGTAGTCGCCGATCGGCACGTCGGTGGCGGCGTCGCCGAGCACATCGCCGAAGGCCTCGGGCACGGCGGTGCCGGTGCTGCTGTCGGCGCCGGCCCAGGAGGCCTCGGCCTCCAACAGGTGGTGGTTGACCAGCATCGGTGCTGCGAGGATGCGCAGCTCGGCGCTCTCCGAACGCAGGAAGCCGGCGGCGGCGGGGGCGCCCAGCTCGATCTGCAGGGTCTCACCGGCGGCCACGGTGAAGGAGCCGCCGCCGTCGGCGAGCAGGGCCCCGTCGCGCCAGACCCGCACCAGCGCCCCTTCGAGGGTCAGGCTCTGGCCATCAAGGCCCTCGGGCACGAGGAAGGCGGCCAGATCGTCTTCGTCGGCCACCACCTCGATCTGGTCCCAGTCTGCCTGGCCGTCGACGTCGTCATCGTCGAGGTTGGCGAGGCCGAAGAGCACGCCCCCGGCCCAGGGCTCCGCGCTGTCGGTGCCGCCGCTGTCATCGGCGGGGTCGGGCGCGGGTTCATCGCCGCCGCCGCCCTTGTCTCCGCCACAGGCGAGGAGCGCTGTCAAAATGAGAGAGGGCAACAGGAGGGGGGGCTTCGGGTGAAAATTCATCCCCTCAGGATGCGCGCTCCCAGCGACCTTGTCAAACGGAAGATGCGGAGGTGTGTCATCCAAGGGCCCTGTCGACTGATCACGATCGGACTGTCGCACTATTGCGAAAAAGCCCGCTGGGCGCTCACCCTGAGCGGGGTGGACTGGCGAGAAGAGGCCCATGGCCCTGGCTTTCATGGCCCGGCCATCCGGCGGGCCGGCGGCCGACGCACAGCACCAGCCCTGGTCACCGCCGAGGGGGTGCTCTCCGACTCCACCGACATCCTGCGCCACCTCGACGGCCGGCTCCCCCAAGGGCGGCGCTTCTTCCCCAACACCGAGTCCGAGGCCTTGGAAGCCCGCTTTGACGACACGGTCGGGCCCCACACCCGCCGCTTCGCCTACCACCACATGCTGGGTCGGCGCGGGCTGACCCTGCCCCTCATGCAGCATGGCGTGCCCCGCTTCGAGGCCGCGGTGCTCTGGCTCTTCTACCCCCTGCTCGCCAAGATGATGCGCCTGGGCATGCGCATCGACGAGGCCGGCGCCGCCCGCTCCCGCGCCACCTTGGAGGCCGAGGTGGCCTTCGTCAACGGCCTGCTCGCCGACGGGCGGCCCTACCTCGCCGGCGCGGCCTTCAGCGCCGCCGACCTCACCTTCGCCGCCCTCTTTGCGCCGGTGCTCTGCGTGCCCGAGTACGCCTGGCCCTTGCCGCCGATCGAGGCGCTGCCGCCGGTCTTGCAGGAGGATGTGCGCCGCTGGCGGGAGAGCCCGGCGGGCCAGCATGTCTTGCGCGTCTACGCCACCGCCCGCGCGGCCTGGCCCACCTGACCCCCCGGGAGTGTTCATGCGCGCCCCTCTGTTTGTCTTTGGCCTCCTCCTCGCCTGGCCGGCCGCCGCCGAAGATCCGGCGCCCGCCCCCATCGTGGCCACCGAGGCCGACTTCGGCTGCCTCACCGACTGGCCGGCGGTGGGCCACACCCGCTACGCCAGCCTCACCGGTCAGCTCGACGCCGCCTTGGCCGTCGCCCGCAACCCCGCCGGCGGAGAGCTGCCGCCCGGCACCCTCGTGGTGCTTCAGCCCAGCGAGGCGATGGTCAAGCTCAACCCAGGTGCCAGCCCCCAAAGCGATGACTGGGAGTACCTCAAGCTCAAGGTGGGCCGCAGCGGCGTGGCGATCAAGGCCCGCGGGGGTGCGGAGCTCAAGAACATCGCCGGCGGCTGCCACGACTGCCACAAGGCCGCCGCCGCCCACGACAATGTCTGCGCCGGCGACCACGGCTGCGAGCCCCTGCCCGCCTTTGTGGTCAAGGCGGCGCTCAAGGCGGTCGAGAAGGACCCGCGCTGCGCCGAAAAGAGCTCGCCTTAGCGCGACCAGGGAAAGCGCTTGGCGGGCTCGGGGGGCGGCGGCGGCGCGGTCTTCGTCGAGGCGGGCGGCGGGGTCGGCGGCTCGGGGGCCGGCGGCGGGGCGGCCACCGGCATCCGAAAGCTCTTGGGGTTCACGGCGTAGGCGATGGCGTCGTCGTAGTGGATGAGCCCGGCCTCGTAGACCTCGTTTAGGGCGAAGTCCATGGTCATCATGCCGTCGCGGCGGCTGGTCTCCATGATCGAGCGGGCCTGGTGCATCTTGTCTTCGCGGATCAGCGCGCGGATGGCGCTGGTGGCCATCATCGTCTCAAAGACCGGCACCCGGCCGCGGCCGTCCTTGCGGGGGATCAGGCGCTGACTGACCACGCCCACCAGGGCGTTGGCGAGCTGGCTGCGCACCTGCCCTTGCTGGTGGGCGGGGAAGACGTCGATGACGCGGTCGATGGCCTGCAGGGCGTCGTTGCTGTGCAGGGTGGCCAGCACGAGGTGGCCCGTCTCGGCGGCGGTGAGCGCGTTGCTGATCGTCTCCAGGTCGCGCATCTCGCCCACGAGGATGACGTCGGGGTCCTGGCGCAGGATGTACTTGAGCGCCGCGGCGAAGCTCTTGGTGTCGGCGTAGACCTCGCGCTGATCGACGGTGGCGACGATGCCCTCGTGAACGTACTCGATCGGGTCTTCGATGGTGATGATGCGGCAGGCCCGGGTCTGGTTGATGCGGTCGACGAGGCAGGCCAGCGTGGTGCTCTTGCCCGATCCGGTGGGGCCCACCACCAGCAGCAGGCCCTGGGGCCGGTTCGCCACGCTCAGCACCACCTCGGGCACGCGAAGCTCGACGGCGTCGGGCACCTTGCTCGGGATGGCCCGCAGGCTCGCGGCCATGTGGCCCTTTTGGAAGTAGGCGTTCACGCGAAAGCGCCGCCCCTCATCGAGAGAGAGCGCGAAGTCGATCTCGCGCTCCAACTCGTAGACCGAGCGCTGGCGGGCGGTGAGGATGCTGAAGAGCAGGATGCGCAGGTCGGCGTCGGTGAGCGGCCGCACGCCGATCGGCGAGACCGCGCCCGACAGGCGCACCATCGGCGGGCGCCCCACGGTGAGGTGCAGGTCGCTGGCCCCCTTCTCGATGGCGTGGCGCAGCAGCCCCTTCATGTCAAAGCCGGTCGTGCTCTCCACGTCGGCGCTGCGGAAGGCATCGGTGCCCACCATCATGCCCTTGGCCAGCAGGGCCAGCTCGTCGGGCCAGGTGCTGGCGGCAATGGCGAGGTCGTACTCGATCACGCCCGCGCGCAGCAGGGCGAAGAGCGAGTCGTTGAAGCTCATCATGTCGGGCGAGCGGAAGCTGCGCATCAGGTCGCCGAGCTCGTCCACGCGCTGCTCGCGGAGGAGGCGTTGGGCGGCCGGCGTCAGGGTGAGGAGCTCGGCGGCCAGGGCCCGGCCGTTGCCGTCGCGGCGCGGGATCAGGCGCTGGCTGAAGATGCCCTGCAAAGACAGAGACAGATCCACCGCAATCTGGTTGCGGCTGTGCTCGGGAAAGTAGGAGAGGATGCGGTGGAGGGTCTGTCCGGCGTCGATGGTGTGCAGGCTGGCCAGCACCAGATGCCCGGTGAGGCTGGCCTGAATCGCCACCTGGATGGTCTCGGCGTCGCGCAGCTCGCCGATCAGGATGACGTCGGGGCTCTGGCGCACCACATGGCGCAGGGCCGCGGTGAAGGAGCCAGTGTCCTGGCCCACCTCGCGCTGGGTCACGCGGCAGCGCTGGTCGCTGTGAACGAACTCGATCGGGTCTTCGACGGTGACGATGTGGCCGTCGCGGCTGCGGTTGATGTGGTGCACCATCGCCGCCAGGGTCGTGCTCTTGCCCGAGCCGGTGGCCCCGGTCACCAGCACGAGCCCCCGCGGCCGGTCGGCGAGGCGGGCGATCGCCGGCGGCAGGCCCAGGGCCGACAGCTCCATGGCCCCGCTCGGCACCGCGCGGGCCACCACCATGCGCCGATCGCGCTGGCGGCTCAGGTTGAGGCGGTAGCGGCGGCCATCCTCGGTGGACAGGCCGGCGTCGGCGTCGCCCTCCATCACAAAGCGGGCGTAGCGCGGCCCCACCAGCACGGCGCGCACGAGATCGTCGAGCTCGGCCACCTCGGTGGGGGGCTCTTGGAGGGGCACCACCCGGCCATGCAGGCGCACGCTCGGCCGCTGGCCCTCGGTGAGGAAGAGGTCGGAGGCGCCGAGCTCATGCAGGGCATGGAGCAGGCGAACCAGGGAGGCGGGAGGCGTCTGCATACTCATGGGCGAAGCCTACCTCGCAGGGCCTGCGGCGGGGGGATTGCCATGGCGGCGGCCGCGACAGGCGGGCCGGACTCGCATAGGACGGGGCGATGGAACAGGGTGAAACGATCCGCGAACGGCTGCCAGCCGCCCTGGCGTCGCTCCCAAACACAGGCGCTTTCTGCGCCTTCGCCGAAGAGGCGCTCTCCCTCTCCGCCCTGCCCATCGACGGGCTCGGCTCCGTGGAGATGCCTCTGGTGCCCCCCACGATGGAGCGGCTCGTGCGCGCCGCCGATCGACCCGACCCGCGTCGGCCGGCCAGCCTCGCTCCCGAGCGGGTTCACGTCGAGGACCCTGGCTGGGCGCGCCTCTTGCGCAAGATCACGCGCGTGGCCTCCCACCGGCTGGGCGCCGACGGAAAGGTGGAGGCCCGCCTGCGGGGGGTCAGCATCCAGCAGACCGGTCAGCCCGGCTTTGAGCTGGCCCTCGGCGCCGCTGAGCCCGGCCGCTTCGGCTCTTTGGTGGTGGCCCTGCCCAGCATGCACGCCGGCGGAGAGCTCACGGTCGCCCACGCCGGCCGCATCGAGCGGGTCGACCTCAACGGCCGAGCCCCCGATGTGGTGCGCTGGGTCGCCTTTTACAACGAGGCCACCCAACGGGCCGAGCCGCTCACGATGGGCAGCCGCTTCCTGTTGATCTTCTCCCTGGTCGCCGTCGAAGCCCCCACCCCCACGATCCCCGATGACAGCGCCCATGTCGACGATCTCGTGGCGATGATCAGCGACTGGGAGCGCGATCGCCGCGAGCTGCCGCGGGTGGTCCTGCCCCTGTGCATGCCGTATGGGCAATTCGATCTGACCTTTGCCCGCCTCCAAGGCCCCGACCGCCTCGCCCACAGCGCCCTGCAACGGGCCGCCACCCGCACCGGCTGCGTGCTCTACCTGGGCCAGCTCGTGGTGGTTGAGCAGGGCACCTGGCGCTCTCGGGGCCCCGATCGGCGGGCCGGGCCGATCCGCACCCGCGTGGACTGGCGCTGCGAGCTGTTGGGCCTGCGCCGCTCCGACGACACGCCCCCCTTGCCGCGGCTGCTCTTCTCGCCCGACGACGAGCTGGCTCCCCCTGAAGAGCTCGACGCCGACGAGGCCGACGAGGAGAAGAGCGGCGGCGGCGATCAGGGCCAGTTCACCCGAACCTGGCGCCGCGCGGTCTTCGCCCTGTGGCCCCTGTCGCGCGAAGACGAGGTCTTCATCGACTCCGGCGTGGAGGCGGCCCAGGCGGTGCTGGGGGCGATGCTGGCCGACCCGCGGCGCCAGGTCCGGGCCCTGGACCTCGCGGCGGCGATGGTGGATGTCTGGCCGCGCGGCACCGGCAGCGCCAAGGTCACCAACTGGCTCGATCCGATGCTCGACCTGATCCGCCGGGCCGACCGCGGCATCAACCTTCGCTTTCTGCGCGACGTGGTGCCCGACCAGCTCCTGCACGACCGCCACGTGCCAGCGCTGCTCTTGGCGCTCAACGAGCTCGAAGACGCCGATCTGAGCGATGTCCTCGTCGCCATGGCCCGACGCGCCCGCGGCCCCCGGGCAGTCTCGGCCCTGGCGGCGGCCCTGGAGGCCTGCCGCGGCAAGCGCCCGCCTGAGCTGTTGGGCCCGGCTGCCGATGAGCTGGTGGCCCGCGCCGTCGCCATCGGCGGCGAGGATCGCCCGCGCTGGGAAGAGACCCTCTCCTGGGCCGAGGTGGTGAGCCTGCTGCGCATCCTCGTGGCTGCCGGCCGCGGCGATCGGGGCGGGAGCCTCGCCGCCTGGATGCTGGCCAATCCGCGCCAGTGGCCGATGGACGCCCTGATCCGTCACCTGATGCACCCCTCGGCCGACGATCCGGCCCTGGGAGCCCTGGTGCGGCCGCTCCGCCAGAACCTGCGTGAGGGGCTGACGAACAGCCTCGGCGCCCGCCCCGAGCCGCCGCGCGACTTGTCCCGCAGCGTGATTCGCCTCACCTGTGGCTGCGCGATCTGCTCGGCCCTGCGCGCGTTCTTGACGCATCCGAGCCAGCGGGAGTGGACCTTTGTAGGCACCACCACTGAGCTTGCCCACCTCACCAACGCCGCCCGCAACGCCGGCTCGGACGTGGACTTTGTGCAGATCATGGACCGCGGGCGCCGCGGCTACCGGGTGGTGAAGAACGAAGAGTCTCACCGACGGGCGCTCAGCGAGTGGCGCAACCGCACCGAGGTGCTGCGCAGCCTCGGCGAAGACCCCACCTTGTCGGAGCCCGAACCGCGATGACCCTGCTCTGCACGCTGCTCTCGCCCTTGGCCCTGGCCGAGGTGCCTCTCGTCGGCGTCGCGGGGGTCGACTTCGTGCCGCTCAGCCGGGGCGACCTCGTCGCCGCCGCCGATGGCACCTCCAGCGGCACCGGCATGGCCGAGAGCGACGGCAACCTGAGCCCGCCGCTCACCGCCTGGGGCGGGCTGTCGGGCGAACGATGGGCGGTGGTGGGTGGGCTCTCGGTGCAAAAGCAGGCGGTGCGCACGGTGCTCACCGTAGAGGGTGAGGGCCAGCAGCGCACCGAGACGATGGCCGCCGGCCTCCGGCCCAGCGTGGACCTGCGCTACGGCCTGCGCCCCCGCAGCCACAACGAGGTGCTGCCCTATGTCCACGCCGGCCTCTACGGGGTGATCCCCCTGGCCCGCTACGAGAGCGACGCCTGGACAAAAGAAGAGCAGGAGGTCTTTGACGAGCTGGCCCGCCAGGATCGCGCGCGGATCGGCGCGCTCGGCCTGCGCGCCGGGGTGGGCGCTGAGCATGTCTGGACCAGCGGCCTCTTTGTCGGCGCCCGCAGCTCGATCGTCTGGCACCGCGGACAGTACGTCGAAGACGAGGTGATCAGCGCCCAGGTCGACCTGCAGAGCGAGGTGGCCCTCTCCTTCGGCTTCGAGCTGTGAGCGGCGCCGCCGAGCTCGAAGGGCTGATCACCGCGCTGCTTCGGGGGCTCCCCCCCGAGGATGGCGTGGTGATGGGCAGCACCGCCGCCGGGCGCCTCTGGGTGGCCGGGCTTTTGGGGGTGGCCCAGGGCGAGCTGCTCACCGTCGAGGGGCATCCAGCGGCCGTGGTCTGCGGCCTGGGCGCCCAGGTGGTCGAGGCGGCGGCCCTGGGGCCCGCCCTCGCCGTACGCACCCGCCTCCAGGCCAGCGGTCGCTGGCCGGAGATCCCGACCGGATCGGCCTTGTTGGGGAGGGTGATCGATCCTGTTGGCCGGCCCCTCGACGGCAGACCGCCCCCCGAGGGGCCGCGTCGCCCCTGGGCGAGCCGGGCGCCGGGGGCCGCCGAGGCCGGGCCGCGGGTCGATCTGCCCTCGGGCACGCTGGCGATCGATCACCTCGCCCCCCTGCGCCGGGGGCGGTCGGCGGTGATCCTGGGGGCGCGCGGGCGCGGCAAGTCCACGATGGCGATGGCGGCGGTGCGGGCCCAGGCCCGCCACGGCGGCGCTGACGCGGTGATCTACGCGCACATCGGCAACAGCGCGGCCTCGCTGCGCAACCGACAAGCCCTCCTGGCCCAGGAGGGCGGCCCCGTGGCCCAGATCGCCGCCCTGGCCGGCGGGCCGCCTGCCCTCGCCGAGGGGGCCATCCTGGGCGCCCTGACCGTCGCGGCCTCCCTCGCCGAGGCCAACCGGCATGTGCTCGTGGTGATCGACGAGCTCCCCGGCGGGGACTCCCTCTCGCCCGGCCTGCTCGCGGCGATCCGCGCCGCCTTCGCCCGGGTGCAGGCCCATCCCCTGCGCAGCGTCAGCCTGCTGGCCGTGGGAGAGGCGCCGGGCGGCGATCTGGCGGCCCCGCTGCCCACCGAGCTGGCCTTGCTGGCCGACCGCGTGCTCCGCGTCGACGAAGACGGCTGGCAGGCGGGCGCGCGGCCGGCCCTGGACCTGCCCGCCGGCGCAGTCCTGGCCCCCTTCCTCGCGACGTATGGCCCGCGGCGGCTCTACCGGGCCACCCTCTCCGAAGACGGCCCGCTCCACGCCGCCCTGCACCAGGGCGCGGGGGACTGCCTGGGGCCGGAGGCCTGGCTCCTGCGCTGCCTCGCGGCGGGCCGCTTCGCCGGCCTCGACGCCGCCGATGCCGAGGCGCTGCGACGCCGCCTCGACGCTGCCGCCGGGCCCCTCTCCAGCGAGATCGCCGCGGTGCGGGCAGCTCGCGGCGCCGACCGGGGGCCCGCGCTGCGCCGTTTGCAGGCCCGCCTCGGCCGCTGATCGGGCGTCGCAGGATCGAAGAAGCGTCGGGGTGGCGCAGCATTTGAGCCCGCCGGGGCGCCAATGGCCCGGGCGAGGCCTCGGATCGGCGTTGCTCTTCTCCCGCGGTTTGATTAAGCGCGCGGCCCCGTTCTGGAGCCGACCATGGATATCTCCATCAACCCCACGATGATGGTGTTGCAGGCGGTCCCCTTTCTGCTGACCCTGCTGGCGCTGCACGCCATCATCTTCAAGCCGATGCTGGCCTACCTGGAGCAGCGCGAGGCTGCGATCAGCAATGGCCGCAAAGAGGCCGCTCGCCTCAACGCCGACGCCACCGAGAAGCTCCAGGATGTGGAAGAGCGCCTGCGCGGCACCCGCAACTCGGTGAGCCAGCGCCTCGCCCAGCGGCGCGGGTCAGCCCAAGGCGAATACGACCAGCTCCTCAAGGGCGCCCGGGTCGAGGCCGAGGCCAGCACCTCCCGCGCCGTGGCCAGCCTCGCCGAAGAGGCCTCGGTGGCCCGCATCCAACTCGCCGCGACCACCCAGGAGCTCGCCGATCGCGTCACGGTCGCGGTCCTCGGTCGCTCTGTGGCCAACGGGTAAACCGATGAAGACCCTCCTCTCCCTCGCTCTGCTCTTCGCCTCTGGCGCGGCCTTCGCCGCCGGCGGTGAGGGCGGTCATGGCGGCGATCACCCCATCCCCTGGATGCCGATCAGCCTGCACGCCCTCAACCTCGCCATCCTCGTCGGCGTGCTGGCGAAGTTCGCCTGGCCGATGGTGCGCGACTCGCTCAAGAACCGCGCCGCCAGCATCAAGAAGGACATCGACGAGGCCAACGCCGCCCGCAAGGCGGCCGAAGAGGCCTACGCCGCGGTCACCGCCCGCCTCGCCGGGCTCGAGGCCGAGATCGGCCGCATGACCCAGCAGGCCGAAGCCGACGCCCAGCGTGAGCGCGAGCGCCTGCTGGCCAAGGCCGCCGATGAGGCCGCCCAGATCAAGGCCAACGCCGAGCGCCAGATCGCCGATCAGGTGGCCCGCGCCCGCCAGAGCCTGCGCGAAGAGGCGGCCCGCCTCGCGGTCGACCTCGCCCGCACGCAGATCCAGGGCGCCATCGGCCCGGCCGACCACGAGCGCCTCGGCGCCTCCTTCCTCACCACCGTGAACGCCCAGCGTGAAGGGGGCCTCCATGGCTGACTCCAGCGGCGCCATCGCCCGGCGCTACGCCCGGGCCCTCGTGTCCATCGGCGTCGAGGGCAACGAGTCCGAGCTGATCGCCGCCGACCTCGCCCGCTTCGTCGCGGTACTGGATCAAAACGGCGGCATGCTGCGCCTCGCGCTCGGCAACCCCGGCATCCCCATCGAGGAGCGCCGGGCGGTGCTCCAGACGGTGATCGGCCGCCTGGGCCTGTCGCCGCGGGCCGGCAACTTCCTGCGCCTGCTGCTCGACAAGGGCCGCTTTGGCGCGCTGGGCGCCATCCTGGCCCAGGTCCAAGAGATGACCGACGCCCTCTCCGGGCAGGTGCGGGCCAAGGTGAGCACCGCCACTGCCCTCTCGCCGGGCATGGAGGCCGAGGTCCAGCAGGCCCTCTCCGCCGCCACCGGCAAAACCGCCATCCTCGAAACCGCGGTGGATCCCAGCCTGATCGGCGGCATCGTCGCCCAGGTGGGTGACAAGGTCTACGACGCCAGCGTCCGGGCCCGTCTCAACTCCCTCTACACCACCCTCGCCCAGCGTTCGGCCGCCGAGGCCTGAGCGACGCTCCCCCTCCATCTTCTTTCGCTTTAGCGAGGCTCTCTATGTCCATCAGCGCTGCAGAGATCAGCGAGATCCTCAAGCAACAGATCCAGGGCTACGATGCCCGCGTCGAGGTCGCCACCGTCGGTACGGTGTTGAGCGTCGGCGACGGCATCGCGCGCATCCACGGCCTCTCCACCGCCATGGCCGGCGAGCTCCTCGAGTTCCCGGGCGGGCTGCAGGGCATGGTGCTCAACCTCGAAGAGGACAACGTCGGCGCCGCCCTCTTCGGCGATGACCGCAACATCAAAGAAGGCGATCAGGTCCGCTCGACGGGCAAGATCGTGCAGGTGCCGGTGGGCCCCGCCCTGATGGGCCGCGTGGTCGACGCGCTCGGCAACCCCATCGACGGCAAGGGCCCGATCATCACCGATCACTACCGGATCGTGGAGATCAAGGCGCCGGGCATCGTGAAGCGCAAGAGCGTGCACGAGCCGATGCAGACCGGCCTCAAGGCCATCGACTCGATGGTCCCCATCGGCCGCGGCCAGCGCGAGCTCATCATCGGTGACCGCCAGACCGGCAAGACCGCGGTGGCCATCGACGCGATCATCAACCAGAAGACCTTCAAGAACGATCCCACCAAGAAGATGCACTGCATCTACGTGGCGATCGGCCAGAAGCAGTCCACGGTGGCCCAGGTCGTGAAGAAGCTGCAGGACTCCGGCGCGATGGAGTACACCACGGTGGTCGCGGCCACCGCGGCGGCCCCGGCGCCGATGCAGTTCCTGGCGCCCTACACGGGCTGCACCATCGGCGAGTACTTCCGCGACAACGGCATGCACGCCCTCGTCGTCTACGATGACCTCTCCAAGCAGGCCACCGCCTACCGCCAGCTCTCGCTGCTCCTCCGCCGCCCCCCCGGCCGCGAGGCCTACCCGGGCGACGTCTTCTTCATCCACTCCCGGCTCCTTGAGCGCGCCGCGAAGATGAGCGACCGCGACGGCGCGGGCTCGCTCACCGCGCTGCCGATCATCGAGACCCAGGGCGGCGACGTGTCGGCCTACATCCCGACCAACGTCATCTCCATCACCGACGGCCAGATCTTCCTGGAGAGCAACCTCTTCTACCAGGGCGTTCGTCCGGCCATCAACGTCGGTATCTCGGTGTCTCGCGTGGGCGGCAACGCCCAGATCGGCGCCATGAAGGAGATCGCCGGCACCCTGCGGCTGGGTCTCGCCCAGTACCGCGAGCTGCAGGCCTTCGCCCAGTTCGGCTCCGACCTCGACGCCAGCACCCAGCAGGCGCTGACCCGCGGTGCCCGCATGGTCGAGATCCTGAAGCAGGGCCAGTACGCGCCGCTCACCGTGGAGATGCAGATCGTGCACATCCTCGCCGGTGACAGCGGCTCCTGCGACACGATCCGGGCCGACCAGGTCACGCGCTACATCGCCGACCTGACCGCTCACTTCGAAGCCAGCCAGAAGGGCCTCCTCTCCGAGATCATCGAGAAGGGAACCTTCAAGAAGAACGACCTGCGCGCCCGCATCGAGACCGCCATCAAGGCCTTCCGGAACACCTGGAAGTAGCCAGGAGGCCCCATGCCCTCCCTTCGTGACATCCGAAACCGAATCGGCTCGGTCAAGAACACGCGGCAAATCACCCGCGCCATGAAGCTCGTGTCGGGCGCCAAGCTCAACCGGGCCACCCAGGCAGCGACCGCGGCCAAGCCCTACTCGCAGACCCTCACCCGGGTGCTCACCCGGGTGGTGGCGGCGGCGGGCGAGGTGAGCCATCCGCTGCTCTCAACGCCGGAGAACACCTCCGACGTTGTGGTGGTGCTGCTCACCGCTGACCGCGGCCTCTGCGGCAACTTCAACAACCTGATCTGCCGTGCCACGGTCGAGAAGATCGACGCGCTCAAGGCCGAGGGCAAGAACGTTCGCATCTACAGCTTCGGAAAGAAGGGTCGCGCCTACTTCGAGAAGCGTGGGTACAACGTCGCCGAGGCCACGACCGACATCACGCCGCCCCAGTACAGCAAGCTGGCCGATGAGATCTGCGCGAAGCTCAGCGCGGAGTTCACCGGCGGCAAGGCGGCCAAGGTCTACCTCGCCTACAACGAGTACCACAGCGTGCTGTCGCAGAAGCCGGCCTTTGACCAGCTCCTGCCGATGACCCTGCCGGTGGAGTCGGGGGCGGAGGCCAGCCAGGAGTACGCCTACGAGCCCTCGGGTCCGGCCTTGCTCGGCCACCTGCTGCCGCTCAGCCTGCGGACCCGCATCTTTCAGGCCTTCCTGGAGACCCAGGCGGGCGAGCAGGCCGCTCGTATGGCCGCCATGGACAGCGCGACGCGCAACGCCGGGGAGCTGATCAACAAGCTCACCCTGGAGTACAACCGCGCCCGTCAGGCGGCCATCACCAAGGAACTCATCGAGATCATCAGCGGCGCCGAGGCGCTCTGACCTCCCATCCCCATCTTGGAGCTTCACATGGAAGTCGCACCCTCCACCGGCCGGATCATCCAGGTCCTGGGACCGGTCATCGACGTCGAATTCCCGCCCGGCCGGCTCCCCGCCATCTACTCGGCCTGCCGCGTCACCAACCCCTTCATCAACGACCAGCCCGAGAACCTCGTGGTGGAGGTCGCGCAGCACCTCGGTGAGAACACCGTGCGCTGCATCAGCATGGACACCACCGACGGCCTCACCCGCGGCCTCGCGGTGCGCGACACCGGCGCGCCCGTGCGCGTGCCGGTCGGTCGTGAGGTGCTCGGCCGCATCATCAACGTGATTGGCGAGCCCGTCGACGCGCTGGGCCCGGTCAACGCCAAGATGAGCCTGCCCATCCACCGCTCGCCCCCCGAGTATGTCGACCAGAGCACCCAGGTCGAGATGTTCGAGACCGGCATCAAGGTCATCGACCTCCTCGCCCCCTACTCCCGCGGCGGCAAGATCGGCCTCTTCGGCGGCGCCGGCGTCGGCAAGACCGTGCTCATCATGGAGCTCATCAACAACATCGCCAAGGCCCACGGCGGTCTGTCGGTCTTCGGTGGGGTCGGCGAGCGCACCCGCGAAGGCAACGACCTGTGGATGGAGATGATGGAGGGCGACGTCATCAAGGCCGAGAAGGATGCCAAGGGGCACCTGGTCATGCGTGACGGTCTGCCCACCGTGGACACCGCCAAGTCCAAGGTGGCCCTGGTCTACGGCCAGATGAACGAGCCCCCCGGCGCCCGCGCCCGCGTCGCGCTCTCCGCCCTCACCGTCGCGGAGAACTTCCGCGACAACGAGGGCCAGGACGTGCTCCTCTTCATCGACAACATCTTCCGCTTCACCCAGGCGGGCTCCGAGGTCTCCGCCCTCCTCGGCCGTATCCCCAGCGCCGTCGGCTACCAGCCGACCCTGGGCACCGAGATGGGCCTCCTCCAGGAGCGCATCACCACCACCAACAAGGGCTCGATCACCTCGGTGCAGGCTGTGTACGTGCCCGCCGACGACTTGACCGACCCGGCGCCGGCCACCACCTTCGCCCACCTCGACGCCACCACCGTGCTCTCGCGAAACATCGCGGCCAAGGGCATCTACCCGGCCGTCGATCCGCTCGACTCCACGAGCCGCATCCTCGATCCGCTGGTGATCGGCGAAGACCACTACAAGACCGCCCGCGAGGTCCAGCGCGTGCTGCAGCGCTACAAGGACCTGCAGGACATCATCGCCATCCTCGGCATGGACGAGCTCTCCGAAGAGGACAAGCTGGTGGTCGCCCGCGCCCGCAAGCTCGAGAAGTTCCTCTCCCAGCCCTTCCACGTCGCCGAGCAGTTCACCGGCATGAAGGGCGCCCTGGTCAAGAAGGAGGACACCATCCGGTCCTTCAAGGAGATCCTGGCCGGCAAGCACGACAACCTGCCCGAGCAGGCCTTCTACCTCGTCGGCACCATCGAAGAGGCCGTCGCGAAGGCCGCTGAGATGGCGAAGAAGGCGAGCTAGTCATGGCCGCCCTCACGGTCGAGATCGTCACCCCCATCGCCAGCGCCTTCAAGGGCGAGGCGGTGGAGGTCGTGGCGCCGGGGCTGCTCGGTGAGTTCGGCGTGCTGCCGGGCCACGCCGCCATGCTGGCCGTGACCCGCGCCGGCATCGTCACCCTGCGCGAAGGCCAGGGCAGCAAGCGCCTCGTCGTCGGCGCCGGCTTCGCCGAGGTGGGCGGCGCCAACGTCACCCTGCTCGTCGAGTCCTGCGAAGCCGCCGAGAAGGTCGACAAGGAAGCCGCCAAGGTCGCCCTGGCCGCCGCCGAGCAGAAGCTGGCCGGCATCGCGCTGCACGACCCCGAGTGGGAGCTGGCGCGCAAGCAGGTCGATCTGGCCCAGGCCCGCACCCTGGCCTGAGCGCTCCGGCCGCGTAGAAGGGGGGCCCGTCTTCGGACGGGCCCTCTTGCGTTGGGAGCCTCAGGCGAGGCGGCTCGCCACCACCTCGGCCAGGAAGTCCCAGACCGCCCGCACCCGCGGCACCACAAAGAGCCGCCGATGGGCCACCAGCCACAGATCGCAGGGCGGAGGCTCCCCGGGCAGGCGCAGCAGCCCTGGGATCTGGGCCGCCGCCGCATTTGGAAGGATGGCGCGGCCAAGCCCGGCCACCACCGCCGCCACCCGCGACTCCATGCGGTTGACCCGCAGGCGCACCGCGGCCGGGTCGACCTCCTGGCCCAGCCAGACGACCTCATCGGGGCTGCCCTCCCCCTCTTCGCCGGTGATCCAGGCCTCCGGCGCGCCGGCCCGGCTCCACACGCCGCTCTGCATCGCGGTGAGGCGCCGCACGACGACATCGCCGGCGCTCGGCCGAACAAAGCGCAGGGCCAGATCGGCCTCGCGGCGGGCGAGGTTGGCGAGGTTGGGGCTGGCGACGACCTCCAAGCAGATGCGCGGGTAGCGCTCGTAGAAGGCGCCCAACTCGGGCACCACCAGCAGAGAGTCCATGGCGTCGGGGACGGCGAGGCGCACGGCCCCCACCAGGGTCTCGTCGCGGCCCGCCACCGCCTGGGAGAAGCCCAACATCGCCGCCTCGGCCGCCTCGGCGAGCGCCATCACATCCTCGGCGACCGCGGTGGGAACGAGCCCATCGCGCATACGGTCGAAGAGCCGAGCGCCCAATTCGGCCTCCAGGGCGCCCAGCCGCCGACTCGCGGTCGACTGGTTGACCCCCAGGGTGCGGGCCGCGCCGGTCAAGGAGCGGTCTCGCATCGCCGCCAGGAAGAGGCGCAGATCATCCCAGTTCCAGCGCGACGGCAGCGGCCGTTCGGGGCCATCCATGCGTGGCTGCATAGCAACCTCCTGATCTTCGACGTATGTACGCAATTTCGCAGAGGATACTCCAAGAGGGCCAAGGAGAGCCCCATGATCTTCCTTTTTCTCATCGCCCCTGCCCAGGCCGAGCCCGGCGTCGTGCTCACCGTCTCCGTCCACGGCGCCGCCAGCGACGACGGCGCGGTGATGTGCCAGATCTTCCGCGCCCCCGACGGCTTCCCCGACGTCGACGCCAAGGCCACCGCCTATGCCGCCGCGCGCATCGACAAGGGGCAGGCCACCTGCCTCTTCGCCAACCAGCTCCCCGGCCGCATCGCCGTGGCGGTCTTTCACGACGCCAACGGCAACGCCCGCCTCGACACCAACCTCGTCGGCTGGCCGGTGGAGGCCTTCGCCTTCAGCAATGGCGCCGAGGCCGGCCTCTTTGGGCCTCCGCGCTGGGAAGAGGCCGCCCTCTCCCTCGCCAGCAGCCCCCTCACCCTCACCGTGGAGCTGTCGCCATGATCGACGTCCTCGTCCTCGACGGCCACCCGCGCGAAGGCAGCCTCGGCGCCGCCCTGGCCGATGCCTACGCCAACGCCGCCGCCGCGGCCGGCGCCTCGGTGGGCCGCCTGACCCTGCGGAGCCTGGATTTCGACCCCATCCTGCACGAGGGCTACGCCACCCCCCAGGCCCTGGAGCCCGATCTCCTGCGCGCCCAGGCCCTCCTCACCGAGGCCCGGCACCTCGCGGTCTTCTACCCCTCCTGGTGGGGCGCAGCCCCGGCCCTGCTCAAGGGCTTCCTCGACCGCACCCTGCTGCCCGGCTTCGCCTTCCGCTTTCGCGAGGACGGCCGGTGGGACCGCCTCCTCGCCGGCCGCTCGGCCCGAACGGTCGTGACGATGGACTGGCCCGTTTGGGCCTGGTCCTGGGTGCTGGGCGCCCCCGGCCGCAAGGCGATGAAGGACGCCACCCTCGACTTCTGCGGCTTCAAGCCCGTGCGGGTGACCGAATTCGGATCGGTGCGCAGCTCCACCGCCGAGGCGCGCGAGGGCTGGCTGCGCCAGGTCGCCGCCGAGGCCCACACCGACGTCAAGAAGATGCCACCCCGCCGCACCTGAGCCCCAACGAAGACGGCCCCGGGGAGCGCCCGGGGCCGCCTGCCGCTCAAGAGGAGTGACTAGTGCGCGTGGTCGTGACCGCCGCCGCCGCCCTCGTCATCGGCCTTGCGCTCGGCCACCATCGCCTCGGTGGTGAGCAGCAGACCGGAGACGCTGGCCGCGTTCTGCAGGGCCGAACGGGTGACCTTGGTGGGGTCGATGACGCCGGTGGCCATCAGATCCTCGTAGCGGTCGTAGCGGGCGTTGTAGCCGAAGCCACCGCTGCCGTTGCGGACGCGATCGAGGACGATGCTGGGCTCGGCGCCCGCGTTGATGGCGATCTGGCGCAGGGGCTCCTCGATCGCGCGGCGGATGATGTCAACGCCGAAGCGCTGCTCACCCTGCACGTTGAGGCCCACCAGGGCCGACTGGGCGCGCACCAGGGCGACGCCGCCGCCGGGGAGGATGCCCTCGATGACGGCCGCGCGGGTCGCGTGCAGCGCGTCTTCCACGCGGGCCTTCTTCTCCTTCATCTCGACTTCGGTGGCCGCGCCGACCCGGATCAGGGCCACGCCGCCCGACAGCTTGGCGAGGCGCTCCTGGAGCTTCTCGCGGTCGTAGTCGGAGGTGGTCTCGTCGATCTGGTTGCGGATCTGCTTGATGCGGGCGCCGATGTCGGCCGAGCCGCCCTCACCATCGACGATGGTGGTGTTGTCCTTGGTGATGACGACGCGCTTGGCGCGGCCAAGGTCGGTCAGCTCGAGGTTCTCGAGCTTGATGCCGAGCTCCTCGGCGATCATCTTGCCGCCGGTGAGGACGGCGATGTCGCCCATCATCTGCTTGCGGCGGTCGCCAAAGCCGGGGGCCTTGACAGCGGCGCACTGCAGGATGCCGCGCAGCTTGTTGACGACGAGGCTGGCCAGGGCCTCACCCTCGACGTCCTCGGCGATGATGAGGACCGGCTTGCGGGTGCCGTGGACCTTCTCGAGGAGCTTCATCAGCTCGCGCATCTGGCTGATCTTCTTCTCGAAGATCAGGATGTACGGCTCTTCGAGGACGGTCTCCATCCGGTCGGCGTCGGTGACGAAGTAGGGGCTCAGGTAGCCGCGGTCGAACTGCATGCCGTCGACGGTCTTCAGCTCGGTCTCGAGGCCCTTGTTCTCTTCGACGGTGATGACGCCTTCACGGCCGACCTTGTCCATCGCGTCGGCGATCATGCGGCCGATCGACTCGTCGCCGTTGGCCGAGACGGTGCCGACCTGGGCGATCTCGTTGCTGTCCGAGACCGGGCGGCTCATCTTGTGCAGCTCGGCCACGATGGCCTCAACCGCGGTGTCGATGCCGCGCTTGAGCTCCATCGGGTTGTGGCCCGCCGCCACCAGCTTGAGACCGGTGCGGAAGATGCTCTGGGCCAGCAGGGTGGCGGTGGTGGTGCCGTCGCCGGCGATGTCGGAGGTCTTGGAGGCGACCTCCTTGACCATCTGGGCGCCCATGTTGGTGAACTTGTCTTCGAGCTCGATCTCCTTGGCGACGGTGACGCCGTCCTTGGTGACCACGGGGGCGCCCCAGCTCTTCTCGATCACGACGTTGCGACCCTTGGGCCCCAGCGTGACCTTGACGGCGTTGGCGAGGATGTCGACGCCCTGAAGGACCTTGTTCCGGGCTTCGATGTCGAAGAGGATCTCTTTGGCAGCCATGGAATGAACTCCTTGCGGAGGGGTGGATTCAGAAGGAAAGCTGTAGGAGGACCCGCGGGCAGCATGAACGAGCCCCCACCACCATCACCAGCGACGGCGCGCAGGGGCCTCCCGCGGGAGCGGGCTCAGTCGAGGATGCCGAGGATGTCTTCCTCGCGCAGGATGAGGCGCTCTTCGCCATCAACCTTGATCTCGGTGCCCGCGTACTTGCCAAACAGCACCTTGTCGCCGACAGCCACGGTGAGCGGGGTCACCTTGCCGTCGTCGGCCACGCGGCCGTTGCCCACAGCCACCACGGTGCCCTCGGAGGGCTTCTCCTTGGCGCTCTCGGGCAGGAACAGGCCGCTCTTGGTCTTGGTGGGCTCGTCGTTGCGCTTGACAACAACGCGATCGAACAGAGGACGGATGGTCGTCATGAGATCCTCCACAGTCCAGCAAGGGTGGATTGAGGGGGTGGGTTGGTGAAATCGAGGAGCCACTCACAGCGCGGCTGGTCCAGCGCGCGCCGGACTGCTCCCCGGGCGGCCCGTGACGTAGTCACCACACCCTGTGCGTCAACCGGTGGGCCTCAAAAAGTGTCTCGAAGCCCGCCCCCCGCAGCCGTACTCTCCCAACAGGAAGCCTCAAAGAAGCCACCGCAGGAGCGCCCATGGGTCGAAGCACCGCCGCCATCGCCGCCGCCGACAATCTCTTTGACTTCTTTCACCAGGAGGTCGACGCCGCCAAGAGCCACCGGCGGGCCCCGGTGAGCGAGGAGGGCGTCTACTACCTCACCAACCTCCTCGTCGAGCGCAGCCGGGCCGAGGCCGAGCCGCCGGCCAACACCCTGGTCGAGCTGCAGATCCAGGCCGCCCAGGCCCCCGGCCCCGCCGCCGTCACCGCCCTGCGCGAGCTCGGCGACAAGGCGCTCTACACCTCGGGCTTCTTTCGCAGCTCCATCGCCCACCACCGCGCCGTGAGCCTCGACTACTACATGGAGATGGGCGCCAGCGCCTACCAGCGCCTCGCCCGGGCCCTGCACAGCCGCGCCCCCGCCGACCCCAGCGGCCACAAGCCGATGGACGCCATCTTCGGCGAGCTTGGCCGCTGCTTCCGCCTTTGCAGCGACCTGCTCCAGGAGGTGCGCTCCAGCGTGCGCGCCCAAACCGACGACGCCAGCGACGCCGCCGTGCTGGCGCTCTACGAGGAGTGGCTCGCCACCGGCAGCCGCGCCGCCGCCGAGCGGCTCAAGGCCCTGGGGGTGGTGCCCCTGCGCCCCGGCAGCCGCCCGATCGCCGACTAACGGCGCATCGGCAGCAGGCCGGGCAGCTCCTCTTTGGCTGGCAGCGCCGTCTTCAAGGGCGGGATGAGCTGGCCGTGGGAGTACACGAGGCCCTCGTTGCCCACCACGCCGCAGCTTACGAAGAACTTGACGGCGTCTTCCACGCTCATGTCGATGACCGTGACATCCTGCCGGCTCAGCACCACCGGGTAGCCGAGATGCAGGTGGTTGCTCGGAAAGAAGACCACCATGCGGTCGTCGGTGGGGTCGTCAGACACGCGCTCCTGGGCGACGAGGCCCAGCGTGTGCCGGCCCACCATCGGGTACTCCACCAGCACCACCTTGGAGAAGGGCACCTTGCTGTGGTCGGTGAAGGGCACCACCACCTGCCGGCTCGCCTTGTAGAGCGAGGCGACGATCGGCACGCGGGTGATCAGCTCTTCGACCCCGCCCAGCAGCCGCTTGAAGAAGACCATCCGCGTGAGCCAGCCGATGCCCACCACCACGAGGCCGGTCACCAGCAGGCCGAGCCCCGGGATCGCGAAGGTGATGCCCGTATAGCGCTGGATGACCTGGTTGATGCTGTCGCCCAGCACCCCATCGACCATCGCGAAGAGCAGCGCCAGGATCTTCCAGGTGATGAAGAGCGGCAGCAGGGCGAGCAGACCGGCGAGGAAGCTCTGCCGCAACGAGTGCGAAAAGGAGTCCGGCGTGGGCGTGTCGAGCGGCGGCTGGTTCATCGCGATCTCCGAGAATGAGTCGAAGCCTGTACCCCAAAACAGGCCCCGGCAAGCCCCCCCGCGACCTTAGCGCGGCGGCGCACGGCGCTCGCTCTTGCGCTCGGCACGCCCCTCCGCCCGCATCGCCTCCAGCTGCTCCCACTGGGCCGGCGTCAGCACCTTGCGGATCTCCACCAGCAGCGCCAACTGGTTGCGCCGCAGGTCGCCCTCCGCTGCCACCAAGGCGTCGACGGCCTTGGAGAGGGCCTTCTCATCGAGCTTCTCGGCGCTCATCAGGCGCTTGACATCGAGCCCCGCCTTGGCCTTGCGCGCCTTGATGTCGATGCGGGACTGGTGGCTGGCGTAGAAGGCGTCCTCCACCTTGGCCTTCTGCTCGGCCGAGAGGCCCAGGCGCTCGGCCACCTCGGGGAAGTGCCGGGCGAGGCGATCGGTGTCGTCGCGGCCGTGGCCGCCGCCCTCGTCGTCCATGGCCATCGCATCGAGCTCATCACCGGGGGGCCCCGCCACCGCAGGGGCCAGGGTCAGAAACAGCGAGAACAGCGCGCTCATCAGCATCACAACGCTCCTTCGCCCAGCAGGGCGCTCATGGGGTCGGTGGGATCCACCTCTTCGTAGGGATCGAGCAGGGCCAGCACGCCGGCCTCCTCGGCCTCGGCCTCCTCGTCAGCGACGAGGTCGAGGGCGTCAAAGACATCGGCCGTGCCTTCGCCAAGGGCCATGATCGGCGGCGCCGACTCCTCGGCCGGGCCCTGAACCTGGGCCAGCAGCAGCGCCGCCAGCCCGATCAGGCCCGCCGTCCGAGCCCGCCGGCCCCAGACCGCCCGGTTCAGCGCTCCCGCCGAGGGGAGCGCCGCCATCGGAGGCCGCGGGTGGGCCAGGGGCCCCAGCACGAGCCGCCGACACCGCGGGCAGGAGGCCTGGTGGGCGGCCTCGGCCGGCGTCAGGTCGCCGCCAAGAATCAGCCGCTGATCGATGTCTTCACACATGGTCCAGCTCCAGACGCACCCGAGTCAGGGCGCGCGTGAGGTGGGTCTTGATCGTCTCGGTGGACAAACCCGTCGCCTCGGCGATCTCCGGCAAGGTCCAGCCCTCATCGAAGCGCAAGCCAAAGACGAGGCGCTGCTGGGCCGACAACCGCTCCACCGCCCGGCGAAGCGCCAGAACATCGTGGGCGTGGGCCGGGTCGTCGATCACCGGCACCTCGGGCACATCCTCGCCAAAAGGCAGCCAGCGCCGCACCGAACGCCAGCGCAGGGCCCGCAGGCTCTCCCGCACCACGATCCGCCGAAGCCAGCCCCGCCGGGCCACCGGATCGCGCAGGGCCTCGCGATGCCGCCAGGCGCGGATCCAGGCCTCCTGAAGCACATCCTGGGCCTCGCTGGCGTCGCCCATCATGCGGGTCGCCAGCGCAGTCAGCGCAGGGGCCTCGTCGGCGAGGATGCCGTGCAGAAGGGCATCAGCGGAGGGGAGTTGGGTCAAGGTCGCTTCCATCGACAGGTAGACCCCCCAGGGCCGCACCCTGGGGGACCTCCCCAAGAGAATCTTCTCACCGCCGCCGTGCAATGCGCTGCAATCGTTTGAAGTTCAGGCGCAAAGCACGGTGCCGACGAAGCCTTCGATGACCCTCACCGCGCCCGCCCCCTTGTGGCCCACCTACCCCTTCCCTACAACGGAGGGCCGCCCGCCCGCGAATCTCGAAGGAGGCCGCATGGCGCCCCCCCTCGGCCAGATTCGCCTCAGCGCGACCCCACGCCCTCCCCCCGGCTGGGTCTTCTGCGAAGGCCAGCTCCAGCCCCTCTCCCAACGCCGCCCCCTCTTCGCCGCCATCGGCGCCCGCTTTGGCGGCGACGGCCGCAGCACCCTGGCCTTGCCCGCCCTGCGCCTCGCTGTCGACTCTCCCCTGCGCTTCCTCCTGCAGGCGGAGTCCGACCCGCCGCCCTGGGAGGCGCCGCCCGAGCAGGATCAGCGCCTGATCCTGGGGCCCCTGCCGGGGGTGGGCTGGAGCCTCCGCCCCGAGCGGCTCGGCCCCGTGCAGATCATCGAGCCCACCACGCCGCAGCCCGCGGCGCCGCTGTTGGGCGAGGTGCGCCTGTGGGTGGCAGTGGCTTGCCCGCCGGGCTGGCTGCCCTGTGAGGGCGACCGCCTCTCCGAAGAAGACGGTGCCCTGCGGGCCCTGCTCTGTACAGAGCACCTGCTCGATCTGCGGGCCGATCTGCCGGCCCACCCGCCGGGGGCGCCGCTCTTTGCCCGGGTCTGGCGGGGTTAAGGCGGGGGCCGACCGACGGACGTCCGTCGACAACGGTCACCCTGCAGCGGCGACCGTCACTTCCATCTACCTGTTTTTCCATGGGCACACTTCGTGCTTGGGAGCACCGCACAGCCGGCTCG
>Ga0164294_10001027_pt1 | contig 26352 bp, 27 predicted proteins | sample GEODES005metaG_FD_111479 | JGI IMG/M metagenome (GOLD analysis project Ga0164294, IMG submission 111479) | Oligotrophic lake water microbial communities from Sparkling Lake, Wisconsin, USA - GEODES005 metaG | ecosystem: Environmental > Aquatic > Freshwater > Lake | place: USA: Sparkling Lake...
GCAACCGGTGCAGATTCGACGGTGACGGGTCCCACCGGTCATACGGGTGCTACTGGTGCAGATTCGACTGTAGCGGGTCCTACCGGTCCAACCGGTCATACGGGTGCAACCGGTGCTAATTCAACTGTAACAGGTCCTACCGGTCCCACTGGTGCAACCGGTGCTAATTCAACTGTAACAGGTCCTACCGGTCCCACTGGCGCAACCGGTGCTAATTCAACTGTAACAGGTCCTACCGGTCCCACTGGTGCAACCGGTGCTAATTCAACTGTAACAGGTCCCACCGGTCCCACGGGTTCTTCTTTTACAGGTGCGACGGGTTCAACAGGATCAACAGGACCAACAGGACCAACAGGTCTAATGGGTCCAACTGGATTAACCGGTCCAACAGGATCCTTTGGAGCAAGTTCAGACCAGTTCATATCCTTAACACGAACAAATGATGCACCATCAACAGCTGCATCATTTAATTGTTTCACAGGTGCAACAGGAGCAAATAATGTGACTCCCGCAGGAATTTCATTTTCGGCATCGACTGGTGCCTTCACTATTGCAATAGCGGGTACGTATTTGATTCACGGAGTTTTAATTATTGATGCCGTAACTGGACAACCTGAAACAATCCTAGCGACGATAAACAGAAATGGAACCACTATATGGAGCTACAACGTAGATGTATATAATATAGTTAGTCCAATTGCGGTGAACTTACAGATTTATCAGACATGTGCTGCAAATGATACGATTAATTTCTTACTTGATGCTGCTTCTGGAAGTATTACTCTCAAAGCGGGTTCGACTGTCAATATCACACGGCTTTCTGTAGGTCCTACAGGTGCTACAGGACCTACGGGTGCTACAGGACCTACGGGTGCTACAGGCAATACAGGTCCTACGGGTCCTACGAATAGAACAACTGGTAGTTGGACGGTACCAACAGGTACGAGTACACAAAGTTTTACAGTACCAATAAATGCGTCTTACTCATTATGGGTTATTGGAAATATCCCGAATGGTATTATTGCATACACAGCAACGGTCGCTGTTACAAACACCAACGTACCTGTAGTTGGTAGTCATTATGCTTGGAATTATACAGGTGGTGGTAGTCCCCTACTTATTACATCAATACCTAACCAAATTATTGGAACTAATAATACTATTATCACCACTACGGTTGTTACTACAACTGCCAATAGGTTTGATTTTGGTATCAACAACACCAGTGGTAGTTCCCAAACGGTCAACTACGGTTATACGACTCTTTAACAGTTCAATCTGATGTTGGTTCTTAATTGGATAGGATTAGGTTGGTAAAATTGGACCATGGTTAGAAGGAAGTGAAGCACTTCCTTCTAACCGACGTTGTTCTCTACACGCAATCACTTTGTTTCGAATAATATATACAGAGGAAAGAAATAATAAGCATAGTTCCAAGGAACTTCTTATCACAAGGGGTGTATCCTGTAATTGAGCACTATAATAGATCCACATCGAAGAAGAACATATATTTAATATGCAAAAAGTTAAGGATAAACTATTTGTACTTTTGTTTTTATACAATAAAAACATAAATATAAATCGCCCTACAACAGATACAGCTGTAGCTGTATAGGGGATACTTAGAATTTCTGATTGATTCATATTACTCCTATATAAATTATAAAGTTTAAATCGATCACTCGAATCCTAAAAATGTACGACCAATCTTACTTGTTACAAACATACCACAGCCGGATGCAATTTGTGCATAAAACACAGAGGTTCGTTTTGTGCAACACAATAAATACGCAGATAATCCAATAAACAGGAAGAAACTTAGCCAAAATAACTTTGTGAACGTATCCATGTTATATAATGGGTATAGACTTTAATTCTTAACGCCAAATTGTTTTAAAATCTTCAAGGGTATAATTCGTAAGACAGCGCGATTCGTAGATTCTAAAATAACGGAAGGAGCAACACCTGCTTCATACGCTTCCTTCCAACGGTACGCACAGAGACACCATTTATTACCGGCTTTTAATCCTGGAAATCCAGGAGCGGGAGTGATTAAATCATTTCCTTGGTCTTTGCTAAATTGTAAAAATGTATCAGTTACTACCGCACATACTACATGGGTTCCAGTATCACTGGGACCGGTAGAACAATATCCATTTCGGAAATAACCGGTCAGTGGATTCATATTGCATGGGACTAAGGGTTTTCCAAGTACATTTAATATACGACGTTTTTTACGTGTTGCGCGTTTCATCTACTCAATTACATATTTTAATTTAAACATACAGTAGAACATGGACCGCCGGATTCTTACAGATGCACAGATCGATGCCATCATCACTTCCGAATGTGTGTTGGAAGCGAAAGACCGATTAGCCACTTCAAATACCGTTCGCTTTACCATGGATCTTCCTATGGATGTAAAAGCCGTATTGCAGGACTCCTTGGGATTGGATCTTCCTGAGCAAGTTCCCCTACGCTGGATTAAGGGAGATACCCCGTCTCACGCAGATGCTGGACAATCTGTGTTTGAGCGTACCCACTTGGTCTATCTGACCGACAGTGATGGTGAGTTTCATCTGGGAGAAGAGACCTTCCCGATTTGTAAAGGTGAAAGCTTTGTCTTTCCCCACGGAACCCTACATGGAACCAGTCATACTGGTATGACACCTCGTTTGATGCTCGGTCCAATGAGTGAAGCGGCAGAGCCGGTGGGAATACCGGCAAATGGTACTTATTATTGTCTATCAGAAATTAACGCTCTTGCTGGTATATCATTTGTAAATGCTCCAGAAACCTTTACAATTCTTCCTTCTGGAACTGTGGGAGGGTATTTTGACTGGAAAATTGCTTCAAATAGTACCGGTACCTCCTCTCAAGCAGGCACATATAATGAGAATGATGTATTAAATTCAGATGGTGTATATTACTTGTATCCCGAAGGTGTTGTCTGCTTTGGCAAGGGAACCCTGATTCAGTGTGAAGGCGGATCAATACCGGTAGAAGAGTTGAAGGTGGGAACAAAGGTAAAAACCCTCAAACATGGGTACCGAGCCGTTACATTACTGGGAACAAGTGTTATACGTAATCGTGCTGACTCTGAACGAGTGCGAGAGCGGTTGTATATGTATCCTAAGGAACATCTGATCTTGACGGGTGGGCATTCTGTGCTTCTGGATGAGGTTTCAGGAACGCAGCTCGACCGTATTAAACAATCCTTTGGAAAAATACATTTTACGGAGGGGAAGATTCGTTTAATGGCAATGGATGATGATGAAGCAGAACCGTATCTCAAAAAAGGACCCTTTCCAATTTATAACTTTGTGTTGGAAGCTCCTAACGATCATACCAATTATGGTGTCTTTGCCAATGGAAAACTGGTAGAATCCTCCTTTCCTTATTGGGTCAAGAAGATGAATCTACTGGAATAAATATATATTACCACTGTTTGGGATAATGACTATATTTCATCTACTCAATTATATATTTTAATTTAAATATACAGTAGAACATGGACCGCAGGATTCTTACAGAAGAGCAGATCGAAGCCATTATCACTTCCGAATGCGTGTTGGAGGCAAAAGACCGGTTAGCCACCTCAAATACCGTTCGCTTTACCATGGACCTTCCAACCGAGGTGAAAGCCGTATTACAGGAATCCTTGGGATTGGATCTTCCTGAGCAAGTTCCCCTACGCTGGATTAAGGGAGATACCCCATCTCACGCAGATGCTGGACAATCTGTGTTTGAGCGTACCCACTTGGTCTATCTGACAGACAGTGAAGGTGAATTTCACCTAGGGGAGGAGTCTTTCCCAATTTGCAAAGGTGAAAGCTTCGTGTTTCCCCAGGGAACCCTACATGGAACTAGTCGTACTGGAGATATACCGCGTCTCCTCCTCGGTCCGATGAGTGAAGATGCCGAGCCGGTGGGAGGATTTCAGGTCCGTTATTATCCAACTCAAGCGGATGCTCTTGCTAATACAAATCAGCTTGGATATCTTAATGATCCTGGTGTGGGTCCCTTTATTGTTGGACAAACCACCAGTGGAACAACTGGAGGATTTACAATCTGGCGTATTGCCTCCAACAGTACAGGGAGTTCCAACCCGCTTGTCCCGTATCCGAATGAACAAGAAATGACACCTGATGGTTACTATTACGTGTATCCCGATGCCATTTGCTTTGGCAAGGGAGCCATGATTCAGTGTGAAGGCGGATCAATACCGGTAGAAGAGTTGAAGGTGGGAACAAAGGTAAAAACTCTTAAACATGGGTACAAAGCAGTTACATTACTGGGAACAAGTGTTATACGTAATCGTGCTGACTCTGAACGAGTGCGAGAGCGGTTGTATATCTATCCCAAGGAGAATCTGATTTTAACGGGTGGGCATTCTGTGCTTCTGGATGAGGTTTCAGGTGAGCAGCTTGAACGAATTAAGGAATCGTTTGGTAATCTCTTTTTCACGGAGGGAAAGATTCGTTTAATGGCAATGGATGATGAAACAGCCATACCATACCCTATCAAAGGACATTTCCCAATTTATAACTTTGTGTTGGAAGCTCCTAACGATCATACCAATTATGGTGTCTTTGCTAATGGAAAACTGGTAGAATCCTCCTTTCCTTATTGGGTCAAGAAGATGAATGCAATGTAATAATATCTAAAAAATTTAGATTATATTACCACCGTTTCCCGCAATGACTGTTATGCCCACCGCAACAATAATCTTCCTGTTTAAATCCTGATTCCATCTTACAACAGTCGGCATCATGATGTTCTTTTGCATTGGTACATTTTACCCCTACTACAGGATCATAATAGAGTCCACAGAACTTTTTTCCACACTCCCAACACCAGGAGCGACCGCATCCTGCCCCTTTGACAAACTGACCGGTGGTTTGCAATCCACAGGCAAAGATGTAATTACACGCATTATCTTTCAAGCACCAGCGATCGCACCACGGGCATTGTTTGGCGTCCATTTGATAGACAACATTTGAATGAACAGTTTAGACCAACTGAGTCAGATCAATTACAGAAACAGGATTTGATGGTCGATTCGGTCCGCTAGGACCGCTAGGTCCGCTAGGACCGCTAGGACCGCTAGGTCCGCTAGATCCGCTAGGTCCGCTAATACCGCTAATACCGCTAATACCGCTAATACCGGTTGGTCCAGACGGGCAAGGGCATGGAGCATTACTAGGTTCATGTGTAGCTGTAGGACCATTCATATATACATATACGGGTCCATGAATGGTTACGTTCAATTTGATTAACATTCTTTGTATATGAATAGGGATGGAGGATCGCTTTAAACAAGTGATTGAAAAAGAGTATGAAAATGAAAAAACACGAATAAACTATATTAGTCGTATGATTGGGTTAATGCGGAAATTAGATGCAGATTCCTTATTTACGGTATTGGAAGATCCGGTGCGCTGGTATCCGAAGATTCGTGAAGCGTACCCGAGTATTAGCACGCGTCGTAACATCTTAACGGTCTTCCTGGCACTCTTCACCAAAGACAAGGAACTGGAGGAAGATGTAGGAGGTCCAGAGGTGCAAAAGAAGTGGAGGCAGTATCATGATGAGCTAGGACGGTATCAAAAGACGCAGGAAAGTAAGAGCGAGCCTAGTAAAAAACAAGTGGAAAAGTATACCTCCTTTGAGGAAATTGAAAGCAAGTATCGTGAGCTAGGAAAGAAATCCCCTCATGCCAGTTTAAAAAGTAGTCAGCAGTATTTGCTCTTGTCCATTGTCTTGCATTTGAAACCAAAACGAGCGGATCTTGGAAGTATCAAAATTTATGAGGAAAAGAATCCCAACAAGACGGATGAGAATTACATTGTATTACGAACGCATGGATCGTCCTTCTTAGTGATGAATCTTTATAAAACAAGCAAGTTTTATCATACAGTGGAAGAGGATTTACCACGCGAATTAACGGAAGATTTACGAACATCGCTACGCCGGCATCCACGGGACTATCTCTTTATTTCATCCGAAAACAAGCCGATGAGTAATAATACGTATGCCAAGTGGGTGGGGAGACAATTTGAAGAATTATTTGGCAAAAGTACCGGTGTTAGCTTATTGCGACATAGTTTTATCAGTGAAAAACTGGATGTGGGAAATATGACCTTGGCAGAACGAGAAGATGTGGCGCGAAAGATGGGACATACGGTAGCCTTGCAAGATCGTTACAGATTTGTAAAACCAACCTTATGTCCTCAGATTTGCAAAGAATACATTGAGAAACATTACACACGAAAGAATCATAGCAATACAAATAAAAAGACACGAAAGAATCGAACTTAAGATCGCTTCTTCCATCGTCGATTCATACACAATATGCTAGATTTGCTCCCACTCCATGGATAGTCTGCAGGAATTGGAAGAACTGGTTCGAATTCAAATCGGATTTCCATGTGTAATCCACACTCTCCACTCTCTGCAAAATATGTCATTGCATTTATAAAGTCAATATGTTCTTCTTCAGACCAAGTATCCTCCTTACACAAGGACAATTCGGATATAATTTCTGAATAGGGGCGAATATATGGAAGAAGATCATAACATTTAATTGATTCAGGTTTTTCATCATATCGAATTTGAAAGAGAATTGTTGCTAAAGAATAGGAAATATGACCTTCCATCCATGGAAGATACTCTTTTAAAATAGGTTCTGGTATAAAACTGGGTATTCCATTATTATACCAGATATTTGCTTCTATATACCATTCAAAGTATCCTTTGCATGGTGGAGGAACTTCATGAATTGTAAGAGTTGGTGATGAGAATGATAGAAGATCTTCATGAATTGTAAGAGTTGGTGATGAGAACGATAGAAGATCTACAGATTTTACAGGTTCTGCAAATTTTAATAATTGTAATTCTGCCTTAAGCATTTTTATATCTTCTTTTGTTTTCTTTAATTCTAAAATTGTTTGTGTCATTTGACAATGTTCAATAAATAAACTTTGAACAGATACTCCTGATTGACTTGAGAAGAATCCATTTTTTAATTTACGAATAGATTCTTCTGGACAGACCTCACATCGTAATGGATTTACTAAGGTAAGGACATTTCCAGGACTTCCATGTGGATACCATCGCCCTAAACTCCATAATTGTCCATGATTATCCATAAAATCATATCTTACAAAATTACTATCTGAATTGCTAATTATATGAATTAAATATACTCCTTCTGTTAGAAGTTCAGAGGGAGTATATTCTTTTTTATGATATATCATTTTAAGACCATTTATAATACAACAACCTGTCCAAACAGAATAATCTAGTTTACCAAAGAATTCCATTGTATGTAATAATTTTATGTATTATTCAATATTATATCATTTTTTAACATTAATAAATAACTAGACGAAATCGATTGCATGCATAACCGGTTCCGCCACATCAAGCCGAATCACCAACCATCCTTCCGTATCCAATCGGTTGGAAAACGTTTCGAACGAGCAATGGTATACAAATCGATCAAAGAGTTGTTGCCGTTCAAGTTTTTGTAAGGACGGTCCTACAAAGAGGAGATCGATTCCATACCGACGACTAGGAGGTAATCGACCAATGGAAAGAACTCCAAACAGGCTGGTAATGGCATAGGATCGTCCCATGGTAAAAAAGGGTGCCATGCATAAATCCACCTTCCATGTTTCATTTGGGAAACAATTATCAAAAACAGCAATCATTCGTTGATCTATGTCAGGATATATATGCCGTTCTGAAAAGAGTTTTGATTGTCGATCGAGTATGTCTTGTTTGACAAATTCAGAGGTACACAATCGATCTTTGGAAAATATCACAGTGTGAGGGATATAAGCTTTCACACGAAGAATCTCCTGAATCAAGCGAGTTGTTTGGTCTGTATCAGAACTAACAACAAACACGGTACTTCCATCGGGAATAGAGATGAGATCAAATATAGATAGGTTCATACTGGCAGTCTATGATATTAGAAGCTTTACATTCATTCCTCCAACATTAGATCTGTATTAATTTGCAACACAAGTTTACAATGAATATCATACAATTTTGACATGAATAATACAGAGGAGAAGGCTCCTCCTATTCGAAAATAGAATGACATGAAGATGGAACAGGCAATCACCATATAATATGTAAGAGGAGTAGCACTTAATCCAGAAATATCTCGATTTAAAAATATATAGGAAAGATAGCGACATTTTCGTTGAACCATATAAAATGCAGGAACTAATACAATGCTTTGTGATGCTAATATAAGTCCTAAGATAGTAGGAATTTTTTCTTGTACATTTGTAAACAGATCAAATACATATTGATATTTTTCATAACTTGCGACTTTGACAGGAAAAATAATGTGTCGCATAATTTGCAAGTATAATATATAGAAACAACATAATTCAATCAAAAGAATATGCGGAAGGGTGGATATTTGTAAAATATATGAATTTGGTCGATAGATTTGTTCAAACTTAATCATTTCCATTGTAAAGGGTGTTTTACACAATTCACAATCATTTCGGGTGGAGATTCGGACCCATCGATACAAACATTGTTTATGAATGTATTGAATACTTCCCTTGCAGACACAGGGTGCCACTAAGGGATTGTTTTTTTCAGCCTGAATATAACAAATTCGACAAGTGTCCATTCTATATAGTATTAGGAATATAAGTTTAAGACCATTATTAAAAAAGTATATTTCTTAGACAGGTATAACCGATCGTGCATCTACCGCGGGTAAGACAGTGACAGGAGCGGTCGGAGTGTCTAAGAGTTTATAAAGACGGGTTCGAACTTCACGGAGTACATCCGCACAGATGAGAAGGAAGAGGATCGAAGGAAGAATGGCAGCGATAATTAATCCTAAATATCCAGGGGGGAGATAGGGTGTTACATATCCCAATACCAAGAAGAAACTTACTAAACACCAATATCCAAAGGCTTTATACACAAAGATAGTTGATGTAAGAAGATTTGGCATGGTTTTCCACATGGCGATCACTCCAACAATCCAAGCAAGTGTTAGAATCGCCGAGAAGACCCACACCGCAGAGGTATAGTATCCAATCGCCATTCGTGTTTGATAGGTTCCCACCCCAAAGAGATAATAGAACGGACATCCCGTTAATACTGCTGCAACAATATTGTTGGAGGCAAAAGACTTAATCAACTTGTCATAGACAGTTCGAATACCCTTACAGTAGTCGTATCGTGTCATTGTAATTAATAAAATTGATGCATTCAATATATTTATCAATTTTATTAATTACAAAATGCACCTTCGTAAAATGATGATGTACAAAGGCTCTTACCATATACCCCATGGAGCATCGGTACGAGCCGGTCTCACGAAGTGGGACCGTTCCTTAGAAGAATTAAAACTATTAGACATTCCCACGGATTCAGAGTCAATTCCCTGGGATGCTGCTCTTATGGACAGTAGTACCTTGGAAAAACTGCTTCCAGCAACTGTACCAATTGCAGAGTATAAACTTCTCTTTGCCTTCCAACGTGTAAAAGATGGTAGAACCATTATTAAGGGTGCGGTGCAGCATCGGACAACAAACAAGGTTGCGAATCTAACTACTCATTCTCAAATCCCAGAGAATGCACATGTATTGTCTCATGTAGGAGGCTATTATGTGAATAAGGCAGATATGGTGGCGCCATTATGCTTTTGGAATGCGTTTAAAGCGTGTTAAAAATATATATTTACAATGTCGCCAAGATCAGATCTTTATACTTTTTTTCTCGTCGTTCACACATAGCATTATACGCTGCCAGATCTTTGATGATCTTATGATCACAGATCCCAGCATATTCTGCTTCTTTTGGATAGAATTGATAGATTAATCCTTTCTCTTCAATCCAGGCATCTGTAATGGGTTTTGCTCCACGAGACTTGTTTAAGGTTTCAGAAATTAATTGAAGATTTCCCAATCGGTGAATATCATAGGCGCCCAGTGTACAACTTATACTATTTGGAATAATATGATCCTTGTTTTGAGGATCCTTCATCTTAATGGAGGGAATTTGCGTTCCATAGAAGATACTGAGGGCAATAGCTTGCATCTTTGTCAATGCGCGACGTTTTGTTTTTTCCACACTTTCCTCTAGATCATCCTGTATACGTGCTGTTAGTAAGGATTCAAGATGCTCTTTGGTAGGAACAACTTCAAAGCTATGAATTGTTTGAATCTTTTTTACTTCATCTGGAATAAAGTTCCCACCCGCCTCATATCGCAAAACATCCATTGGAAGAGATAATTCTCGAAGATCTTCTTTATCTTTATATGTACTAAGAAGCTCATGATATAGAATTACACGGCTAAGATTGGATTGAATCACTTTTAAATCAATTGAATGAGTTACAGCATCTATCACATATACAATGAGTAGAATCGCTACATTTTTTGGCACTTTCAAATACTTTTTAATTTCATTGCATGAAATATTTATATTAAAATACTGAGTATAGATCATGTTTACAATCTTACATGCAGATTCTACTTGATGTAAGAAGGTATTCAATACTATCGCAGAAGGAGCATCATCAAATTCTATATGATTTATATACTTATATAATTTGAAGACCATATCTAAATCTGTTTCTTTGGAAAAGGAGCATGGTTCAGGAATAAAATAGGAATAATGTGCATGAAGTTTATATTGAAAGGCAACCAAGACTTCAAAGAGATTGATAACATCTTTGGAATCTTCTACTATTTTTAATTTTTCTGTACGATTCATATCTTCATAATATTTTGTTTCAATCAAGTGTTTCAATTCATCAAAGGAACTCAAGGTTTCTTTGGTAAAATGCATACGAGAGGTAGAACTGGCAAGTAATTCTTGCTTGCTTAATTTTACACCTCCTTCATTGATGGATTCATAAATATGGCACATTTGATCATTTGTAAGATGCGGAAAGATGGTCATATCCAGTTTAATATCTGCAAATTTTAGTGCATCCAATGTTTCAATCATAGTTTGCCAATCATCTTCTAATTTTGAGATATTGGGCAATTCTTCAACTTTGATGTCTAATTCACGACACACCTTATGAAAGGTTAAGCGACGATCTAATAATTTTTCTAAGGAAAAGGTTACTAATTTAGAATGTATTTCTTTTGAAAAGGAGACTGGAATTGATACGAGATCAAAGGAAAGGGGAGATTCATAAAATTCTAAAATTGTATTGGACCGATTATTTCCATCAAAGATATAATATTTCTTGACTCCTTCCAGAATCACTTCACTCACAAGAAATGGCATGACTGCATTTTTATACGTCTGAATAAATTGGATATACTTGTTCATTTTCACATGATCCCATCGTTTTTTTCGTTGAATACGAGGCTTTAATAAAAGTCCTCGTTTGTATTGATTGAGAAAGGTCTCAATCGACCATTGCACGGTAGTGGACATTATATATTACATAATATATGGCATATCTTAGATTCCTCAATTTTATGCAATATTGTAAGCCGTGATTTCTATAAGATATTTTATATCATAAGGAAATAATTTAGCACATACCGGAAGCATTGGGAGCACCAATGCAGCAAGAGGCATCCTTTGCTGGCTTGGAGCCAGGAGCAGCGCAGGGAGGCTTTGACATATCATCAAACAGTTCATACTGATGAGCAAGATTCATGAGCGGTTTGTGGGCAAGGTGGAATACAAAGGCAAAGACAACCGCATGAGTGGCAGCCACCACTAGCTTCCCCTTTCCAGAAGGAAGTGATACCAATACACCAGGTGTGAGCACAAAGAACAACACAGCAATGACGAGACTCATGAGTGGAAAGAACATTTTATACTGAGGACAGAGAAATTTATAAAAGATTCATTATAAGTTGCACTGAATGATATTGTCCTTCGGAAAGACTTGCTTTTAAGAGTGCTTCATACGCTTTCTTCAACACGCGATACTTTTTCTCCAGTTCTCGGTGTTCTTCTACCAAGGAGGATGTAGAACTAGCAGAATCTAACTGTTCCACATCTTCTTCAATGGTTAATGTGGGATGTACATGGGCACCTATTATTTGGGTCGGAGGGGGTTCCACACGATCCTCTTCTTCCTTTGTGACAACTACCGAATCAATTCCCATTCGTTTGGCAACAATCTCATTCCCATGTTGTTTATAGGTTTGATCAATTAAATCATGTGCTTTATCACAATACTCTGCTCCTAACTGTTCTACAACCTTGGAATCTTTCAACAGTTTCAAAATAGCAGTTTTGGGTTTGCTAAAGGCTGGTTTGCTTTTCAATTTGGCTGGAAAGGATTGTAGCCATAGCAACGGTTCATGACTAATATAGTCAATATACTCTTTCAAAAGTGTTTCTTCCTTATAATCATGGACTCGGTAGGTATCAATGAAGTAGCGATAATGGTCGCTTACTCCGTCTTCTGCCAATCGTTTTTGAGCATCCAACAGATTCATTTTATATGTAAGAGGTGATTATTAGTTTAGATTCTTTTTTCAAGCTCTGCAAGTTTTGCTTTTAAGTCACGAATCTCGGCAATGGCAGTCACCACCAGTTTTGCATAATCTACCATTTGAGTTCCATTCGGGTGTACACTCACCGCTTCCGGTACACACTGTTTCACATCTGTTGCTGAAAATCCAATATCCTTGATACCAGACTCTTTCCAAGTGAATCGAATTGGTGTAGGAAGTTCAATCGATGTATAGGGAGTGATCTCTTTTTTTAACGTTGGATCACTCGGACATACATTTCCTAACGAATAGACATATCCATCACAAAAGACACTACTTGTGGAACATGTAACAGCTGCTCCCATAGAGCTTATATATAAATTGCCATTTTTTATACAATAATTACCTGTAATACTAGAGGTATTTGTACCAGTTGTTCCGGCTACAAAGTTAATGGAATTTACAACTTGAATCGGAGTCGTAGAAAAATTACTAATGGTATTTGCATTAATCTTCTTATTGGTAATATCTACCATACCAAGAATTGCATTTACCTGCGATTGCAATGTTGCAACAGATCCTGCTCCTGTAGCAGAGGTAGTAACATTACTGACGGTAGGAATATTCAAGAGATAAGGAGATTGTCCCCAGGTGAGGTTTGCCATTTCTTCTATCTACGGAACGGATTCTTTCAAAATTACGAGGAACCAAGAAGAGGGGACCGCTATGTCCAATTTTATGAAACCCAATATGTATGCCTCCTACGAAAGTGATACGGATACAGATACTGATTCCGATCTCGATGTAGGAGAAGATAATCGTAAAGAACTAACAAAACCAGTTCAATTTGGTCTTCCACCAGATACACTTACCTATGTTCCCTATGCACCTCCCAAATATGAACTGAAAAAACCAACTACCACCACTCCCCCCGATACAGTGACAAGTCAAGCTACTTCTGTGATCGTTATTAATAGTAAAGATCGTGATCGCACAGTTTATCCAGATCCCACTTTTTTTACACTACGACTTCCCCGTATTTATCGAAATATCAAATCCATTAATTTAACCGAGATTTCAATTCTTAATTCATTTTTCAATTTCAGAGCCAGCAAAGGAAATATTACACTTCCCTTGATTGAATCAGGGCGATCCACTTTCAGTGTCAATATTCGTCAAGGAACCTATAGTGCAGATTCTCTTGTATCAGAGTTACAAAGTGCACTGAATGTAACTCCTCTATTTACAAATCTTAGTTTTACTGCTTTTAAAAATCAATTCAAAGCCTCTGGTAATTTTAATCTCTTGTTCAATCAACCGAATGGACAAATCTTTAACTATCAAACGAATCAATACGATACTGCAACAACTACCAGTCAAATTGTTGCACAATACTTTCAACAGCAAGAAACCTTTGGTATTTCTAATTTTACCAATAATCAGTGTGCAGTTGCCTACTACTATCCTTGTATGAAACAAATGATTTTACAAAAAATTTCCTTTGATTTACACATAGACTATTATAATACGCTTCAACCAGAATCTACCTTATACCCCAATCCATTGGATTACATCTTATTTGGATTTCAAGGGTTGAATGATCGATACATTACTTTTTTAGCAACAGGATTCAATAGTGCTCCCAATATTACCTTGTTTCAAACCTTTCATGATAAAAATACCTTTTTATTTTTTCCAGTGAATCAATATACCTGTCTTTACAATAATCAAACAGGTCGCTTCCAGATTACAGCTCCCTTTATTAATACATCCATTAGTACCGATATTACAAATCAATATAATAATTATTAGAATGAATTGGCATATGATTATGGATTTGATGGTGTAAATGCTCTAACGGTAAGTTTAAATTCCAATACCTTGTTGAAACAGGTTCGTTTAGAATTTTATAACTTTATTCAAAAACAATTTTCAGATTCATTTGGAGTTAACTTTGGAACCTACACTGCAGATTTCTATGTAGATACAAATAATGAGATTGAGTTGTATAATACCAAAAATAGGTTGGGATGGATTACAGATTCCAACTTTATTCCAGATATATTAATTAGTACCTTTCCATTAAAATTACCAGATGTACCTGTGTATTGGCCAAATTTGCAATTTAAATCTTCCACAATTACGGATGCAAATTTAAGTACCGCTACCTTTTATTCCACGATTGGAATGAGTACAAATCTGGATACAAATGGATATCTCCAATTTTCCAATGCATCAGAACACCAGAATGGATATTTTGATATACCCTTTGATATTGCTCCCACCAATTATGCCCGTCTTCTTTTTAAAAGCAAGATGCGGCAAACAATTGAACTAATGACGATTCCACGTGACATTAATAATCGTACAAGTACCAATGCAGAAATTTACAAGTTTGGGTCGACCATAACAGAGACACCCTTTCTATTTTCAACTAATGGAACTATTTTAATCGATCCTTACACGAATCCAAACTTTCAATTATATTCCATGCGTCATGTACTTTTTAAAACTCCTGATTATATGCGATTTAATGGAACCCAATGGTTAACCTATGTGAGTCAAGTGGCACCGCTTAATATTCCAACTCCACCTTCCATTAATGATATCGAAATAACATCCTTTCAACCCTATATCTTGTTTCAAGTAATTGCGGATGAAATGATTGTTATGCCAAATGCAACGTTTGATATTGATATTTATGTAGAAACACAAGATGGGTCTGGATTTCCAGTGGATATTACGCTCTCCTGGTATCGTGATCGATCTGCCTTCATGGCAGATGTGAATGAATTATATAATGGAACCTATGCCCAGAATCCGTATTATTACTTTGTAAATGAGACATTTCCAGCTGGAACCACCTCTGCAACCATTACCTGTAAGACAATTAGTAAGGAAACAAGTTATTTGCTAGTAACAACAGCTAGTAATACACTTCCAGGATCAGTTCCCTTACGAATCTTTGCAGTCAATACAGATTTTTTGTCCCTTGCAACTGTGACACCTGCTTTACCCATTGATTATCGAAAATTACCCTATAGTATGGATGCTATGGAATCAGTGAATCCCATGGATGCTCAGTTTCAAGATCCTCTTACTTCGATTTTTAGTACGGCAACTGATTTCTTTCAACTTGGATATAATAATTCGAATGTATCAAATAATTTAATGGATTGGTTCATTCATGGAAATAATCAAACCCATTATGATCCGAATAACATTGAAACTTTTTCCACCACAACGTTTAATGGACTTCGCTATGTCTTTCAAGATCCAAGTGGAGCGTCAGCAACTCCTGCTCCTGAAACAACAAGTTGGAATCTGTTTTTTCCAACAGGAACTAGCAATACAATAAACGATACATATACAACATCCAATTATGATACATCTAGTTTCACAATTGCAAATGGAACAAGTAATGAATTTACTCTTACAAATTGGTTTAATTCCGCAACAACAAAAGAATCCATGTGGAAACCATTTCCCAATGAAGATTCCAATTATTTGATTGATTGTTCTACAATTCAATCCAGTATAGGAGTCTTTCAAGCATGTATCAATCCTTCTTTTAATTTATTTACAGATATCAGCACCAATTCAGGTGCCTATGATTCGAATGGATTGTCAGGAGTGAGCTTCTTCTTACCTCCTGGAGAAGTCATCAGTATGCAAGAGGTGGTATTAAAGTTTGGATATACAGCTCCTACCTTTACAGATCCAACTGCTACAGTACCTGTGACACGAGAGTCTCTTTATATATCTCCTATTAATTATACAACCTCTCCTACCTGGATAGTAAGTACAAATTCGTTATTAAATGATAATTCGGCAGGAAATGCAAATACAGCATACGGAGGAAATGCAGACGGATATATTCGAAATGCAGTTGCATTATCTTCAACAGGAGAAATTTATTTTACCTACGTAACAACGGGTACAATTACAGGAGGAACAAAACGAGGTTTGCGTGATATTGTTCTTGCAAAACTAAACTCCGATGGAACGCTAGCATGGGCGCTTCAAAATAGTACCTTTAATTTACAAGTTGCTGATGCTTCCAATATATTTTCACAATTATGTATAAGTCCTTCTGGATTTATATATCTTACTATTTTATTTGAATCAAATCCTTACACAGTATGCATTTTTCGGATCAATCCTACAAATGGAGCGATTCTTGCAACATCAACTTGTATTACACTTGTTGGACCAGAAGTTATTAGCCATATTGTTACAAAAACAGACAGTCAAAATAATGTGATTGTATTTACATTTTCAAATACAATTGGAAATCAGGGGTTGTTTAGAGCATATAAATATAGTTCATCTTTGGCAATAGTTGCTGGCTTTACGTTTACACCCATTAGCCTTATTGCCTTCACTAATATAAATCCATTTGTAACATTTATAGATATGTGTGTTGATACCGAGGATAACTATATTTTCACATTTTCTGTAAATTATAACTTATATCATTCATTGACAGGAAGCTATGACATTATTGTTATAAAAACCAATTCAAATGGAACTGTCATATGGTCAATTCAAGATCCCGCCATGAATACAGTTGGAAATAATCAAAATCCATGTGTTACATCCGATTCAATGAATAATATCTATGTTGGATACAGCATTACAGGATCTGTAACGTTTAAAAATGCTATTGCAAAACTAGATCCAGATGGGAATGTTCTTTGGTTCAAAAATGATGCTTCTATTGGAACAACTGTATCTGATAATTATATGCAACTTCTTGCCTCCAGTGATGATACAATTCTTGGAACATTTAACACAACCGGTATATATAATAATGCAAGTTCGTATCCATCTCAACCCAATCTTGGGTTATTTCGCATGAATACAGGTGGAGGCATCTTATGGACAAGTCAAAATCAGAATATCAATGTGAGTGGAATCAATGTGAATTTAATTCCTGCCATTGCAGTTGATTCCACTTTCTTGTATTGTCTTTCCATGATTGATAGTTCTGCAGGATTTGGATCTGCTTATATGAATCTTTTTAAATTGGATTATACAGATTTATCGCCGGTGAGTCTTGCTGCCACAAACTCCTTCTATACAGTTCAAGCCTGTGATCCAGATGTGCAAACGGAGTTTGCATCCTGGGATGATTGGTACCTTCCTAATCGTCAAAATCTTCGTATTGGTGTCTTTCCTACGGCACAAATCTCTTCTATTGCAATGAATTCCTTGGTGATTGAAAGTTCCATTTGCACACTATCTCTCAATAAGATTGCTCAAGTAAATAACTTTACCTATACAACCACCGCCGTTCGACGACGACAGCCTGACTGGGGAACCTATTATACCTATAAAGTAAATCCAACAGAACGTACATTATGGGCACCTAGTACTACAATGATGATAGGAACAGCTGCCAATTGGACATCTACAATTGTGGATGCTGATTTAATTCCTACTTACTACAGTTGCTTAACATCCAATGAAGGATATTTTGAAACAGCACCAAATATTAAGAATTACAATGGATTAGAACGCAATTACGGATTAGCACCCAGTGTTGGATTTACAGTATCTGAGTCTTACTCCACTATTTCCAATTGGGTGTCAGATATTCCAAACAGTTATACCATGGTTCCCTTTTATTGGAGTACAAATACATGGAAAGTAGGAAGTTGGTTCGGTCTCACCTTTACAACAGATCCTCAACTTCCCTCCGCTTCCACACTGGGAGCATCGCCCTATTACGGTCCCCCTGGATTCATGGGGTGGACAACTCGTGTTAGTAGTGTATCGAGTTTTTTTACCTTAACATCAACGGGTATGAGTTCCTTCAAAGCCGTTTATTGGAATGCCAAAATTGCGTTCAACCAGATGAATGATGGATATGAACCGCGTGATGATCTTACTGCCTTTGGAGGAGGAGCAGGAATTTCAGGAGAGCTGCAAGACACGCGTATGTTCTTTTATCAGAATCTAAGTACAGGACAAGATCTTGCTGATATTTATATATCAACAACAAATCAATATGTATATGCAGCAGAAAAAGCTACAAACTATAAAGCCAGAGATGATAACAGTGGATACAATTATTTATCCTTCTTACCCAATCTTACTGTTCGATCAAGTCTGGAAGCCTCCACATGTCAATATGCTGTTCATGTGCGAGGGCAAGTCCCCACAGTTCAGTTTACAACGGGATTACGAGTGATTGGCAAGAATTATACTGATTTTGGAACGCTCCAACTAGATGAACTTCTTACAGAGATTCAACAATTGAATGGATATGTTCCCATTGGACCAAATGCAGCGTATTCCTTTCTCACCTCAAATACCGCAGTAATTAATCAATCCACCTACACCTATCAAAACTTATTAAATAAAAATAATTCGATTCGATATAATTCAAGTATTGGGCGTTATTTCAGCTTTGATTATGCGGATTCACTCATTACTTTTGATCGTCAGTTTTCCGTAGGAACCATAACCTATGGTACAAATGCTGCCGCATCCTATCCTGGTGTGACCTTCTCCTTCTATAATTTTTCAACTGCCTTATCCAGTTACATTGGATTTTTTAATGCCAACTTTACAAATTTTTCAACCATTATTGGAATTTATGGAGAAGCGAATACTCTGTTACAAGACTATATTTCTACGTCTTACAATGGGATTTTACCTCCTCAGTTTATTACGCGATCTCGTTATACAGATCCCTTAACCTTTTCCTTACCCTTTAGTACCACGTTAGTAACACCTTACACAACGGCAGTAGATGAATGGGGATTGGGATGGAATTTAGGCTTTGCCAAAAAGGATACACCGTATGCAGTGAGTCAAACCAGTGAAACCTTTATTCGCATTGTTGCGGATTACCTCTATTTACAATTGAATGAATCATATAATATGAACGGGATTAGTGTGACGGAACCTGAAAACTTATCCTTGACACGTGATGCCATGGGACAGAATCAGCGATACTTTGCTAAGATCTTGTTAAATGATTTTGGATCTATTTCACGAACGGCAGTGCAAATGCCGAAAGAGTTCAGTCCCGCTACCAACAAGTTTGATACCTTTAGTTTTCAATTGGTGGATAAACTTGGTCAACCGGTAGCAAATAATGATTGCGATAGTGATTTAACCTTACAGATTGTGGAAGAACGTGTTGATTTGAAGATTGATACACATCCGGCACAAAATGTGATACGATAGTGAATATATTATAATTATAATTATACTAGAGATTTTCTCTACTATAGTTAGAATGGCTGCACTGCCGATGTCAGAATTGGAAATAGAAAAATATAAGAAAAAATATCCTGAGTTAGGATTATTTCGAGGAAAGCATCTTGTTTTCAAACGCTCCAAGGATTGGAAATTGATTGATGAAACCAATAAATATTCCTTTCAAGCTCGTATGAACTGTAGGCGAGAAGGAAGCAAGTATAGTCCCTTAGAATATGCAAAACGTCATCGTGTCACATTAAAAGTAGCGCGAAAGAAAGTGGGAGAATGTGGACTTTATCATGCTCCAGCTGGATTAGCAGTTATTAATCTGTTCAAACCAAAACGATGGTTAGACCCAACCTCTGGTTGGGGCGATCGATTACGCATTGCATTACTGTCTAAAATCGATATCTATACTGGAATTGATAGTAATCCAGAACTAGTGGAAGCATATAAACGAATTTTGCAAGCCTATCCATCAAATACAAAGGTGGAGATGATCTCTTCCCGGTTTCAGAATGCTACATTAAAAACAAAAAAGTACGATTTAGTATTCACATCTCCTCCCTTTAATATGTATGAAGTGTATAAAGGAGCAACATCCTGGAAAACATTGGATCACTTTTATGAAGAATTTTTGGATCCCTTCTTCCGGTTTTGTGTAGATCATTTATTGGTGAAAGGGCATCTGGTGTTGTACATTGAAAAAGCGGATGCGGAAAAGATGCTTCGCCATGTTGCGGACATTCTTCCCATGTTAGAGTACGAAGGAGTCTTTTATTATGAAGGGGAAGGGTCACTTCGCCCTTATTATGTATGGAAAAAGCGATCTTCCCGGTAAATATTTTCGGTGGAAAGAGTAGAAACATTCATGTCAACTAAAATTGTTAAAGATATTCTAGTTTCAGGATTAGAATTAGGACCAGCTGGTCCTGATGGTTCCAGGCGTATTATATCAGGAACAGTGACGGATAAGACCGCCTATGATTATAGTAGAAATGCGAATGCATTAACTATATTAACAAATACACGAGATCAACTAAGAACTATGAGAAATCAATTACTTCAAAATGCTCCCGTTTTATATGGAGGTGCTGATCCGGATGTTCCTGTTGTGGGTCAAAATGCGCAGCCCATTGTTCCAGCGAATGCTATTGGTGTAGCTATTATAGCTAATATTATAGGTGCAGATTCCAAGAGCAAGGAGTACCATATTGGTGTAATTACTGCTGAAAAGACAGCAGCATCTCCTGCATATGTACCCCCATATCCTGTTATTGATCAAGCAAATTCACTTGTAAAACAATTATATTCTGCTATAAATCAATCGAATACATTGAATGGTATTGAAAATTTACCACCAGACCAGAAAGATAATGCTCTAAATGAAGCATTTCGAAAATATTTAGGAGGTTCAGGGGGAGCGCAACCCGCAGCCACTGAATACGGAAGTGCTCGTGATAATAATGGATTAATTGGAAAAATTGTAGATATTGCACTAGCATCAAAAAAACCAAATGGAAAACCAGGGAACTCCGCCGTAGGATATGATATACGACACACAATACCTACAGCAAAGATTGCATATGATATGGCAGTTGCAGCAATTGCAGATTTAAATGCAAAAATACAAGATGCTGTGTTAAGACCGTTGATTAATACATGTCGTACATCAGTTGCAGGTACTCCTGCTGCTGCTGCAGCACTAGTAGCTCTTCAAGCTGTGATTCCTGCAAATCCACATGCAAGCGCTTCCGTTATTGCAGAAGCAAATGCTGAAATAACTCGTCTTACACCCGCTGGTGGTGGTGGTGGTGGTGGTGGCGGTGGTGGTGGTGGCGGTGGTGGTGCTCCTATTAATCTTGCTGCCGCACAAGCTATTGTGGGACCGATCGCACCAGTTGATTTAGCTAATGCACAAGCTGTGTTAGCAGCTCTTCGGGCTGCAATTGCAGCTGGTGCACCGGGAGGTGCAGCACCAGCTCCCAATCACGCTGCTGCAGTAGTGGAAGAACTTCGTTTGGCTCCGTTGGTTGCTGCTGCTGCTGCTGGTCCTCCTCCCCGCGGTCCAGCTTTTGAGGCTGCACTAACCGCTGCACGTGATGCACTGATAGCTGCAGCAAATGTAATTTATCCTCCTGGAGCCAATCCTCCTCTTCCCCCCCACGCAGACAATGGAGCTCTACGACTAGCTGCAACTAATGCTGCACCAGCAGCATTAGCAGCACATGTAGCGGCAATTCCTGTACTAGCAGCTATGCAGGCATTACCACCTCCTGACCCTGCAGTTGCCGCAGCACACGCTAATGCCCGAAGATTATTGGCACAATCAATCGCAGCACTTGGAAGTGCAAATAGAATTATGCTAAATGCCGGGCTTGATCTAGGAGCAGGAGCAGGCAATGGCAATGGAGCAAATCAAATAGGTGGAACTCCTCTCGAGGCTACTCAAGCTCTTGCTGCGACTGCCGCTCTTGCCGCTGCTCCTGCACCACTCGATCAACCAACTGCTGCAAATCTTCGTATAATTGCTGCTGAATGTGATGTAGTAATAGCTGCAGCAGCACCTCCAGCAGGTATACGAGCCTTTGTCGGCGGTCGTCGCAATCGATCCCCTCCTCGTAAATCACGTAAACTTCGTGAAAACATACGTCGACGCCGCAATACACGCCGATCAAAGCATTAAATATCATAAAAATTGATACTATACACAGTATATCATTTGTAAAATAATATATTATGCAACGTACGTGCAGTTCTCATTCGTGCACCTGTCCTTCAGATACAATAGGAGGATGCGGATATTATGGACTACATTCCTTTCGCAACGGAACTCCCTTTCCACATGGATCCTTTCCTCAAACAAACGTAGATCCACATGGATGTGATCCATATAATAACGGTGGAACTTATCCACCAGATCCCTATATGGCTCCAGAAGTGATTCAAGACATTCGTGCACAACGCGCAAAGAGTACAAACACTTCTATAATCTGCGTTTCAACTATTGCAGTTGTGGTTGCAGTGGGTGCTGCCATCGCCCTGATTCGATAATTTAAAAATTGAATCATCCATATTTCTTTTTTCTAAAATAAAATCATGTTTTACAAAGAATTTAATCGCAATCAAGCAGAAATATACATAGTTGAACATCCAACTCATGTAATTCTTCGTCCCTCCACTTACACAAAAATATATCCAATGATTCTAGCTGTTTCTTATATGTATAAAGAAGCTGTACAACATAGTCTTGTGTATAAATCAGATATAAATATATTCTATTCTGTGATTACAGATGACAAGAATATACCAATATGTTCAATCTATATTGGATCACAAATAGAATTGGAACTATCTCTAAAAAAATTGATAAACATGTAATTTGTTATATATAGTATAATTACAAATTATATAGTATGTATTTTGATATTCAGAAGGAGATGGAGAAGATGCAGCTGGAGACATTCTACTGTGCACAAGAGGCGCAACTGCTGCATGACTACCTTTCTTCAAACCTGACTGAGGAAATTGCTCAAAGACAAATTAAGATACAGTGTCGCAATCCAACTCATTATACCACACGGTGGGATATTTCTGGAAAGTCTCAGTTTGGAGGCATTTCTGTGTCCGTCCCAACGGGTACAATGGGAAATCGGCTCCAAGATGGTGTAGGTCCATATAAACGACCAGGCACCTATGAGATTGCTCTCCTAGATTCAGGAAACAATCTTGTATATGTCAATAAACTGGGGTATGATGATGTTAGATGTTTCTACTCTCATAAGGAAGTGTTTGATGAGATCAAGCGTCTGATTGATGTAAAAGGATCTGTGCTAGCTACAACTGCATCCAACTCTGCAGCAGCAATTTCTGTATCAAACTCTTCAAGCTCTAGCTCCACAGGACTTATGTTCGTTGGATAAAAAAATTGATATAATTTTATTTTTTATACAATAAGTCATGTAAAATATTCATAATGTTTGATACGGTAGTCTATAGTAGCATTATTCTAGGCTTATTCCAGTATATATGTGCGAATGTTCCTTGGTCCTCTATATTTCTTATGACTCATTATATGGGAATTAATCAATATATCATTGTAAACCGAGAAGTAATAAATCGTGTTCAAAGTCGTGTAAAATATACATCTGAACGGTCTGATAATGGAAAAAAGTCTGGATATTCGATTGGATATTGGTACTTTATGAACATTGCAAAAGGTAGCATCTGGATGATTGCAACGGAAGCATCCTATACAGAACTTACGAAGGATATTCGTGAAGTTGTCATAACTGAAAAATCACATAAGATATTGGAAATATATGATCGTGGTGGACCATTTAATGGTTCATGGTTTCAAAAACGCAAGATTTATGGATCATGGACACCACATCCTGCTCAATATACAATTATTAAACGTATACAAACGCTTTTGACTAGAAAAGAGCATCCTCATGCAGTCATCTATCTTCATGGACCTCCTGGAACAGGTAAATCAATGATTGCCATTCTTCTTGCACTTGAAATAAGTGGTGCTTATTGCAATACACTCAAACCATGGCAACCAGGCGATACCATTGCCAATTTGTGGAATGAAGTCGAACCGATCGAGAAACGTCCACTTGTGATTGTATTTGATGAGTTTGATATTGCCCTTCTTCAAATTCACACAGGAATTTCATTAGATAGAATGACTCCAATTGCGGTTCAAGATAAATCAGGATGGAATCGTATGTTAGATGATTTTGATATTGGAATATATCCTCATACCGTGCTTATTCTTACAAGTAATAAAGGACCAGAGTTTATCAATAATCTGGATCCTTCTTACATTCGAAAGAACCGTGTGAATGAAATATTTCATTTGAATGAAGTGATTAACTAGATTTGTGCGCTATTTCTGAGATTTTTTTTCATTGATAAAAAATGATATTATTTTTAAATGTATATAACTAATTATAAAATGCCGAACTATGCGGAAGGAAAGATCTACGCGATTAAATCGCCTGAGACAGACAAAGTGTATATTGGATCTACTACACAATCTTTGAATAAACGGTTTATAGGTCATAAACATGATGCCGTAAGAAATGCTCCTTGTAAATCAAAAGAAATATTTCAATATAAAGATACATATATAGAATTGATTGAAAATTATTCTTGTAAAACAATTGAAGAATTACATACAAGAGAAGCTGAAATTATGAAAATTACTCCAAATATTATAAATAAATTTATCCCAGGTGTTAGAACTGTTAATCCACTAAAGAAAGAGAAAAATACAGAAGCAAAACGAAAAGCTCGTCAAAGACAAAAGGATGCTCGATTATCAGGAGTTCCAATACCTGTTAGATCAGGTAAAATTGGAAGACCTGTAAAAATACATACTGATAGAAATATAGAAGTTAATGCATTAAAACAAGAAAATTTAAAATTATATAGTGAAATTAAAGTATTAAAAAATAATATTAAAAAAATGCAAAAAGAAACAATTGAAATTTTAAAAGATCGTAATAAATTAATGAAAGAATTATTTATAATGATGCTGGATAATAAAATGTTAAAAATAAGATTAGATAAATATATTGAGAAATAGCGCATAAAATGATATATATAAATATATCTGAATAAATTTGAGATTTATTTAGATATATATTATTTTGTGCCCTATTTCTTATATTTAAATTATGTCGTAAAATAAGATTAAAAATATTTTTTTGTCCCCAGATTTGCGATTTTAATCTTGACGTAAATCTATAGATTTACGTCAAGATTAAAATCGCCGCAAAATAAATCTGAAAAATCTGCGCTAATTCTTATTATATTTTCTATATAGAAATAGCGCATAAAATAATGCAAGATTTATTCAGATTTATTTGAATATTTGCATAAAATTGCACCCTATTTCTGTGAAAAATTGAGACTTATAAATACACATTATATTATTATAAAATGGTACATATATTATGTCATACATTAGACAAGCTTCGATATTTTCGTAATCTTCTTATTACAGAAGATACGCGTGTCCGAATTTTAATTGGAAATGATAGTTTGCTCCATACATTGAACTTAGCTTTAGAGGATATGAAAGATGTTCCTGTGAATCAATTAGCAATTATACGAGAGTATGTACCACCAAAACTGATAGATACTGGGAAGGTATTAATGGGCGATCCAATTCTGGTCTATGTTCGACGAAGACATGATACCTTTGCGAATTCATTGATGGAAGAATATGGTGATTGTGAAGTTATTGTATTTGAAAAAGATCCAATCTTGTAATATGGTTATGTATTTCATGTACAATCTTGTAAAATTTAAATCCTATAAAATGTCCAAGAACTATCATAACTAATATTACACCCCATAGACTCGTCATAAAATAATGGATTTCCATCCGTATTTAGTCCTACAAAGGTTCTAAAAATAGTGGTTATCATCTCCTTACATCCTCCATCACTATAAATTCTATACTGCCTGCCTTGTACAAGTTCATTGATGGATAATGAATTCATTTTATATTAAAACATTGTTTATATTCTTTAAGTAAAAAGTTTAATTGATTAGCATATTTTAGGAAGTTATGCTTTTGGAATTGGTAGTTCCAATTTATATGGCAATTCCTTATAAAATGTAATATTTCCATCTTTTTGAAACTCTACACCAAAGACTTTTA
>Ga0164294_10001028_pt1 | contig 26324 bp, 19 predicted proteins | sample GEODES005metaG_FD_111479 | JGI IMG/M metagenome (GOLD analysis project Ga0164294, IMG submission 111479) | Oligotrophic lake water microbial communities from Sparkling Lake, Wisconsin, USA - GEODES005 metaG | ecosystem: Environmental > Aquatic > Freshwater > Lake | place: USA: Sparkling Lake...
ATCTTTTGTAAACAACCGATATCACCTTACTGTAGATTATTATATCAAAAATACCCGAGACCTTTTGAATACAGTGCAATTACCCGAGAGCTTTGGTTTTACGAGTACGATAAGAAACGTTGGTGAAATCCAAAACAAAGGCTTAGAAATTACATTTGATGGCCGAGTATTTGATAAAGAATTTAAATGGGATATTGGAGCAAATATTTCGTTTAATCGTAATCAGGTAGTAAAATTATATAATGGATCAGATATTTTAGGTGGATCTATTTCTGTAACGCTTATTAGTGATAATCCCAATTTGCTTCGTGAGGGTCAACCCATGGGAGTATTTTATGGTTATGTAACGGACGGGTACACCAATTTGGGGAGGGAAAAGTATAAGGATTTAAACAATGATGGCTTAATAAACCAATTTGATAAGACGATTATAGGCAATCCTAATCCCGATTTTATTTACGGGTTTAATTCCACCATGAGCTATAAAGGTTTGGAATTGATGTTATTTTTGCAAGGCTCTCAAGGGAACGATTTAGTTAATGTTAGTTCAATTGGAAATACCCTTGACTATGGCTACGGTTTAAATATGCCTCGTGAGGTATTTTATAACCATTGGACAGCATCAAATCCAACAGCAAAATATCCAATCATTTCAAGAGCAAATACGTATAACTTTTCAAACCGATTGGTTGAAGACGGCTCATACCTACGATTACGTAATATACAGTTGGCCTATACTTTACCCTTGAAAAAATGGGGGGTAAATTTACGTACTGCCCAAGTGTATGCCAGCGGCCAAAACCTATTTACGATTACAAAGTATTCTTGGTGGGATCCCGAAACCAACTCACAGGGTGGAGCAAATTCCATTGGTCAGGGTATAGATCATTACAGCTATCCAACCTCTAAATCAATAACATTAGGACTTAGAATTGGATTTTAATTTATTCTTAAATATTTTTTGTTGTTTGACACATTATTAAACTTTAACTAAAAAAATGAAAAATAAATTTTTAGAAGCAGCTTTGGTTTCAATCATTCTTTGCGGACTTAATAGTTGTTCACAATTACTTGAAGAAGCCCCAAAAGCCATTGCAATAGAAACTTTCTATAATACGGCGGGAGAAGTAGAAACAGCAGTCAATGCTTCCTACCAGCAGCTACGTGCAGCGAATAATATAAGTGGACAGCTAGGGGCTCAGTTGGAAGCCTATACAGACTATAGTTATGGACGAGGAAGTTATCTGGTTTTGAGTGATTTCCAAGGCTTGAATAGTACTAATATTTCACGTACAGATGCCGGTTGGACACTCCTTTATTTAGGTATACGAAATGCCAATTTAGTCATCCAAAATGCCCCAAAAGGTTCCAGCATCAGCAAAGCAGATATTGATAAGTATGTATCCGAAGCAAAATTTTTGAGGGCATACCAGTATTTTTGGTTGGTGAGAAACTGGGGGGGCGTACCGTTACGAACGGAAGCTAATCTAAATGAGCCTAATATTAAAAGAAGCACAGTAGATGAGGTATATACGCTTATTATCAATGATTTAAAAGAAGCTGAAAGTAAGTTGCCCGAGAGGTCGACACAAATAGGCAGAGCCACTAAATGGGCAGCCAAGGCAGCATTAGCGGAAGTTTATTTTACTCGAAATCAATATGCTGAAGCAAGGGATAAATCAAATGAAATAATAAAATCTAATCTTTTTTCTCTTGTGCCAGTTACAACAACTAGTGATTTTGATAAAATATTTGGCCCTACAGTTTCAACTACATCAGAAGAGATTTTTTATCTAAAAATGAGTAGAATAGATGGCCAGGGGATGTATTTAGCTATGTTTGCTCAACATCCTGGTACAAAACTTCATGGAGCAGGTGGCTTTTTTGGACATCATTCGGATTCACAAACTAACCCTATATATAAGAATTGGGATAATAATGATCTTAGAAAAGGGTATAACTGGATTAACTGGGACATCGGATTAGGAAAAAATTCAATGCTTTGTAAGAAATTTATTGACCCATTAGCCCCTACAGGAACTGCAGCAGGTTGCGATTTTCCAATTTATCGCTATTCCGATATTTTATTGATGTTCGCAGAAGCGGCATGTCGCGCAGGAAATAAGCCAACTTTAGAATCTGTTGAAGCCCTTAATCAGGTTCATAGAAGAGCATACGGAAAACCTGTATCCATTGCTTCTAATGTTGATTTTAATTTGACTGATTATACAGCGGATTCTTTTAATGATTTGGTCTTGAATGAAAGGGGCTACGAAACCCAATATGAAGCAAAACGCTGGTTGGATTTAAAGCGATTGGGAGTGCCTAAATTAAAACAAGTTATAAAATCTGCTACGGGTAAAGACATTGCAGACAAACATTTACTCTGGCCGATTCCCGTGGGGGAATTGAATTTTAATACAGCACTTGATCCCAAAAAAGATCAAAACCCTGGGTATTAAATAGATTTTCAATCAACTCGCATCTACAGGCAGGGATAAATAATTCCTGCCTGTTCTAGAAAAATTATATATAAAAATTTTGACCTTATTTAACTAGTAATTAACAATTAAATAAAGATACAAAAGCGTAGTTATGAAGGCATTTTTACTTGTCTTTAAGTGATTTTTTAAATATTTGTCGAGGCGATCTAGTAAAATATATTTGTTATATGAAATACTCAATAATTTTATCAACACAGCTGATTTTAATATTTTTTTCCTTTTCGGTTGCTAACCCAAGGACAATAGGATGTAAAATAACAGAAAATGCACTCATTGAAAATGCCATCACAACAATTAAAAATGACATAGAAGGGGGGAGGAGAAATGAAAAATTAAATCATGCTATAGGAAAATCTTTAAGCACAATAAAGGTAAAAATACGCAGGTCTCAAACTAAATCCCCTCGCTATGATTCAGAAAGTTTTGTTCAAGTAAGTTCCAAAAATCATAGGTACTTACAGTTGGGTAATGGTACACCATATATTCCAGTAGGGCCAAATATTTGCTGGCCACGCTTTGAAACAAATGAAGAAAAAGTAATGGCATGGATGGAGAATGACTTCAGGAAGTTGTCGGAAAATGGCGGAAATTATACAAGAATATTTTTAAGTGCCCCCTTTTATGAATTGGAATATAAAAATACTTCCGGATACAATTTTAGAAATACTAACCGAATAGATAGAATTCTGAATCTAGCATCGAAGTATAGAATTAAAATTAAATTTTGTTTCGAACATTTCAGAAAATTGACCAATAGTCCTGCCATATTCCCTGGTTCGATCCCATTTGATAAACCTATTTATCATGTTAGTAATGGCGGCCCTCTTAATACAATGGATGAATATTTTTCTAAAATTCAAGGTAAAGAATTGTTTCTTGAAAAAATGGCGTTTTACTCAAACAAGTATAGAAATAATCCGAATGTATACGGATGGGAATTGTGGAATGAGATAAATGCCGTAAATGCTATTGATACCTTAACATATAATTGGACTAATGAAATGTTAGATCAGGGTCATAAATATTTTCCCAAGCATTTGGTGATGCAATCTCTCGGTAGCTTTGAATGCGAAAAGGATTCTTTTGTGTATAAAAAATATAGTAAAATCCCGAAAAATGATCTTGCTCAAGTGCACCGTTATTTAAATTCGGGTTCTTGCTTAGATATTTGTAAGGGACCAATGGACATACTTACAGCTGATGCAGTAAGGCAAATTCTGTCTTTTAATCCGGGTAAGCCGGTTATACTTTCAGAAACGGGGGCTGTTGAGGCTAATCACTCCGGGCCATCAAAATTGTATGACATTGACAAAGATGGAATTTTGTTACACGACTTATTATTTGCTCCTTTTTTCAGTGGAGCGGCAGCACCGGGCTCAAGTTGGCATTGGGATTTTTATATAGAAAAAAATAACCTATGGTGGCATTTTGGTCGCTTCAATCAGGCCATTAAAGGAATCAACCCAATAAAGGAAGATTTCCAACCTGTTTTTTCAGAAGATTCGAACCTAAGAATGTATATTTTAAAAGGCAAAAAAACGCTACTATTCTGGTGCCGAGATAAAGCATCTGACTGGCAAACTGAGTTGATTGAAGGGAAACGCCCCCAAAAGCTAAAAAATCTTAAAATCGATCTTTCAAATATGGACATCCCGACCACTGCGTCTATTGAATATTATCTCCCATGGGAAAATAAATGGGTGAAGGGGAAGATAGAAGGAGAAAAGGCTAATTTGCCTGAATTTAACAGGTCGGTAGTTATCCGTATAATTAAAAAATAAGTTAACATAATAAGTTGATTCAATATTAGAAATGTGTGTGATGGGTAGGTAGATAATTTGAAAATATCATCCACCAATATTTTATGAAAATGAAGCAGGATAGTTTCATTGAGAAAAATTAAAAATACATATTTCAAATTATTTTATTCTGGTAGAAAATTGGAAATAATAGAACTTTTATGATATGAAAAAAATAGCTCTGGTTACTGGAGGCTCTCGTGGAATTGGAAAAGCAATTGCTCTTGAATTGGGAGAAAAGGGAATTGACATTATTATAAATTATGTTCGAAATAAAGAAGATGCTGAGATTGTCGTCAACGAATTAATTAAAATGGGCAGAAGAGCCTGTTCCATACAAGCTGATATGGGTAGTGTTGACGATGTATTACGGTTGGGGGAACTTGCTTGGAATAGCTATGGCAAAATAGATTACCTGATTAATAATGCCGGCATTTCTCATACCAAACACATTCTCGACTGCACTCTCGAAGATTTCGAAATGTTTAATAATATTAACTTTCGCGGTACGTTCCTGCTTTCGCAATTTGTTGCCCGAAAAATGATTGAAAGTCAAGTTCAGGGAAGCATATATACCATGACCTCTATAAATGGGATACTTCCAGGTGTTGGTAAAGCGCTTTATGGCGCTACGAAAGGAGCTTTGGAAGTACTTATGAAAGGTATGGCATTAGACCTTTCTCCTCATAATATTAATATTAATACAGTTGTTTTAGGAGCCATAGAAACAGACATGACAGCAGCAGTAATCAAAGATGAGAATTTTCTTAAACGGGTTGAAGCAGGAATACCTTTAAATAGACTGGGCAATACACAAGAGGTTGCAAAGGTTGTCGTTGCACTTCTTACAACCGGAACTTATATGACAGGAAGTTCAATCACCATCGATGGAGGATGGTTGATTAAGAATGGTCATGCAATTCCTTATAAATACAACATATAACACTTTGGAAATATTATTAGAATTCAAAAAACTTAAAATAAATAACTTGCAAATGAAAAGAATACTAATTTTTCTTCTGATAATAGTCCAATCGACTTTTGCCCAACCCTCAAAAAATCTATGGCAACCTTACCGCATTACGGAAAGAGTTGGGGGACAGCATATTGAACTCTCGGGGGATGGCTGGGAACTTTCCCACACTGATAGTCCAATAGAAAATATTAAGGCCCCAAGAAAGGATGCATTTATAACTTCAATTCCGAACTCTGTTCAATGGTCGTATTTTAAAGCAGGAAAACTGCCGCATCCCTATCAAAATAAAAACTCCATCAAGTACAAATTCATGGATGAAAAGGTTTGGTATTATAAAAAAACCTTTAAAATGCCCCATAAAAACTCCGAAGACCTGGCATTTTTATGATTTGAGGGACTAGATTATTTCTCAAAAGTATGGATAAATAATACTCTTGTGGGTGTTCATGAGGGAATGTTTGGGGGTCCCACAATTGAAATAAGCAAATTTCTAAAGGAGGACAACGAATTACTGATAGAGGTTAGAGCAGGAAACTGGGGAAATAAAGGTACTGACTTCGAAAGCCTGCCCAAAACTGCAGTAGGTGAACCGGATTTTTCAAAGAGGATAGGTTTTAATCCTCGGGCAACGGGTAAAATCATCAAACCCTGGGTGATTTCAGGGGGTTCTGGTGGCGAAGCATTTTTCAGTGTTGGAATGTGGCAAGGGGTTAGGATTGAAATTGTTCCTGATTTTCATTTGGAAAGGCCATATCTCACAACGAAATCCATAAAGGGCAACAATGCCCAACTGCATCTTTCCTGCGAGGTTTTCGCAAAAGCTCATTCTCTTCAACAGCAACTGCACCCATGGTACAATGCCCAAATAAATCATCCCAATGAAAAGGGAAGTAAATATCAGCCAATTGAAGAGAAATTAACTGTTTCAGTTGAGTTAATGGAAGGTAAAAAAATCATTTTTAAAAAGGAAATTCCCTTGAAGTTATACCAAGGAAGAAATTGGATTGAACAGGATTTGGTTTTGCCCAACCCTAAGCTTTGGAACCCAAATGGGCTTGGCGATGCTAATTTATACAAAGTGAGATTGACGCTTATAAAATCGGATGAAAAAATAGATCATATAGCTTTTGATTATGGTATTCGTACCATAGAAAGAGTAGCGACTGCAGGTCCTCGGACATTTGACCGCTGGGAGAATTGGCAATTTGTCATCAACGGGGAAAAGATTTTTGTAAAAGGGATGAACTTCACACCTCAGGATATTTTATTAGATTTAACCGAAGAACGTTACCGTTGGACATTAGAAGCCGCCAAAAAAATGGGGGTCCAGCTCGTTCGAATTTGGGGCGGAGGTTTGTTAGAAACCGATCATTTTTACAAAATATGCAATGAATTGGGAATCATGGTTTGGCAGGATTTCCCAATAGGAAACCAAGACACCCCTGATTATCCGCAAGATGTTTGGGAGGCTCAGGTGGTTCAAAATATCCTTCGATTACGTAATCACCCGTCATTGGCGGTATGGTGTGGAGGAAATGAATTCAATCCATACTCGTTTGGGAATGCGGCTTCAATGGGAATTCTTGAGCGAAATCTTGACGTATTTGATAAATCCCGTTTTTATGTACGTACTACGCCAGACGATGGTGCAATGCATTCCTACCCTGATATGGACCCCACTTGGTATAATCGTAGTTATAAATACGAAGCCTGGGTTTCAGAAACAGGAATGCACTCAATTCCTGAGGCCAATGTTTTTAAAGAAACGGTGGACAATAAGGAGTTTTGGGGTCTCGGTAAAATGTGGGATAAGAATTTTGGGGAAACACATCCTGAGTTCATTCATCATTTTACGGAGTATGGGCCAGGTAGAGTCCCTCGAATGTTAAGTAGGGCATCACATATTTCTGATGTAACTGACCCTACGTTGGAAACTATTTCAGAAGCTACACAAATTGGCGCAGGAGAATTTTATCAGATTTTTTCTGAAAAAACTCAAGGGAATTACCCGATCACTTCAGGCTTAATGCCTTGGGTTTTCAAGCGCCATTGGCCAGTGATTGCTATCCAACTCATGGATTGGTTTGGACATGCCGCCGCTCCTTATTATTTTCTCAAACGGACATATGAACCTACTCACATTGCCATAGATTTACAAAGACTACTTTGGAAATCGGGTGAAAGTATAGGATTAGATATCAAAGTTACTAATTCGCAGCCTAATAAAATGGCAGGAAAAGCCTCAATTACTGTTTTTGATGACACTTTTAATTTACTTGCGAAACAGGAAAAGCCTGTCATTATTGAGGGAGGAGCAACTGTTAGAGACTTGAAAATGGATAATTTTTCAATCGGCAAAACCTATAAAGACCGTTTTTTATTTATTGTAGCGGAATTAAAGGATAAATCTGGAAAGTTGGTTTCTCGCTCTTATTATTTTCCAAGAGTTTTGTCTATAATGGATGATAAGCCTTTTTATAATAAATATACAACTGAACCCATTAACTGGATTACCTTAGAAAAAGGGCCTTTTTTAAAGCCAATTGTCCAAAAAACAAACACTAATGTGACCTTAAAGATTATCGAATCTAAAATTGTAGGAAAAGATCGCAGCAAAGTAAAAGTTTTGGTTAAGAACATTGGTAAAGTGCCTGCTTTTATGACTAAAATAGACATCACGGGTACGAAGCGTGCCGTTACTGCTAGCGATAATTACGATTGGCTCGCAGCAGGCGAAAGCCGTGAAATAACGATCGATGTTCTATGGCGAGAACCTGAAAATAAACAAAATGCAAGTGTTGAATTTTCGGCTTGGAATGCTCAAAAAGTAGAAGTGAAATTATGACAAGTCAAAATTTATTAAACACTAATCACAAGTCTGGTATTCAATGGGAGATGTTGATTTTACTTTGGCTCGCTTTTTTTCTAAATCAAGCTGATCGGCAGATTTTTAATGTTGTACTACCACTTATCAGAAAAGATTTAGGATTGACTGATGCCGAATTAGGATTAATCGCTTCAGCTTTGATTTGGACTTATGGATTACTTGTTCCAATTGCAGGATTTATAGGAGATATATTTTCAAAAAGAAATATTATTGGCTTTGCTTTGTTATTTTGGTCAATCTCTACCCTGTCAACCGGCATGTGTACAACTCTTTTACAGTTTATTTTAATTAGAGGGGTAGCTACTGGTGGAGGAGAAGCTTTTTATGCACCTGCGGCCAATGCTCTTTTGGGGCAAAAATATCCACAAAATCGAGCCTTTGTTTTATCCATTCACCAAACAGGTATTTATGCTGGTACGGTTTTTAGCGGGCTTGTTGCGGGTTATGTTGGCGAGGTTTATGGTTGGAAAAATTCCTTTTTCCTGTTTGGCGGTTTTGGAATTCTATTGGCTTTTTTTATTTTTAAAAGGTTGCAAAAAGACACTAATCAAACGATTAATCAAGAAGTACCCAAAATTTCTACCATTGGAAAGATTAGAGAAATTAGAAACACGGCCTTGGTTTTAGGACGAAAGCCCACGTTTTGGTTTTTGACCTTAGGTTTTGGTTGTATGGTATTTGTACATGTTGGTTATTTGACATGGATGCCATCGTTTTTAGTAGAAAAATTTGAATTATCCGTGACAAATGCAGGCTTCTCCTCACTATTTTATCATCATTTAGGTGCATTTTTTGGTGTACTTTCGGGAGCCAAAATAGCAGACTATTACGCAAAACGGAGCCCTAAAAGTCGTTTAATTGTGCAATCGTTGGGTTTATTGATAGGAGCGCCTTTCATATATTGGATGAGTATTAGTACTAGTCTTACTACAGTATATATTGCATTATTTTTCTTTGGATTCTTTAGAGGGTGGTATGACTCTAATATAGTAGCCTCATTGTATGAGATTGTTCCTATGAAATTACGTTCAACATCTTATGGTTTAATGCTCTCATGTGCATTTTATATAGGGTCTTCCTCACCGTTAATTTTGGGCATTTTAAAACCTAGGTTTGGTTTATCAACAAGCCTCTCATACTTATCATTTTTTTATATTTTGGGTGCTTTTTTAATTGGAATTGGTGCATTTGTGTTTTTTAACAGGGATAAGGAAAATTTAGTTAATACTTAATTCCCATGAGTAGATGTGACAAAACCTGTATTATTTTAATTTTTTATGACTTTGAATAACAATAAGATTAATATATTATCATCTAATCTAAGTTTTCCTGAGGGGCCTGCTTTTGCGCCAGAAGGAAGCCTCTGGGCCGTGGAATTAAAGGGTGAATGTCTTATTCAGCTTAAGGAAGGTCAGTTAATTCGACATCATGTAAGTGGAAACCCAAATGGCATTGCAATTGACAGCCAAGGCCGGATCTGGTTTTGCGATGCAAAAAAGAACGCTATTAGACGTTTTGATCCTCGGACTCAAAAAGATGTGATTGTTATTAACGAAATAGATGGTATGGAACTTAAAAATCCCAATGATTTGGCATTTGATGCAGTTGGAAATTTGGTTTTTACTTGTCCGGGCAATTCTCGACAAGAACCTACAGGTTATGTTTGCGTACTAAAAACGGATGGAACTATTAAGAAAATTTCGACAGGTAAATATTTCCCTAATGGTCTCGCTTTTAGTGCCGATGGAAAATCATTAGTTATTGCAGAAACCTATAAGCATCGCCTGTGGAAAGGTGAATGGGATTCAAAAAAGTGTGAATGGAAAAATTCCAAAATATGGTGTGATATAGGAGGGCCTGATGGCCCTGGTGGACCCGATGGAATGGCTTTTGCTGAGAATGGTGATCTTTATGTAGCTGTTTATGGCACAGCTTCGGTGCGCGTTGTGAGCCCCAATGGTACTGTTATTAAACAAATAAACCTGGGGAGTCAAAATCCCACGAATTGTGCTTTTGATCCTTCGGGAAAATTAGGTTTGGTCATTACAGAAGCCGAAAAAGGGCAAATTTTAAGTGTAAATTCAGAATATAAAGGAATAATTAACGGTTAAAAAAATAAAAAATTATGGAAAACAAAAAAAGTGAAAATAAAAAAGCCTCAGACCAATTTCGTAAAGAAGTAGGCATGATGAATCTTGAAAACCTCATAGCCGAGAGAGAGACGATATCAAACACAGAATTTCCAATTCCGAATAAAGAACTCCTACATCGTTTTGAACAACTTTACACGGGTGCTGTAAATGATGTACTAAGAGAATTTTGTTTTTTAAATCAAGCACTACCAAACAGAATTGTTCCATTAAGGGAGTACAAAACTGTTGCAGGATTTGCCTTTACGGTAAAAAGTGCTCCAAACGCAAAAATTACCGGCGAAATGGAGTTCCGTTCCCAAATGCTTGATGAAATGCACGAAGATTCATTTATATTATGGGATACAAGTAAAGATGAAAAAGCAACACTTTGGGGCGGTGTAATGACCGCTACAGCCAAGAGTAAAAAAGTTAAAGCAGCATGTATTGACGGAGGCATTAGGGACACCTTTCAGATTTTAGAAGCTGATTTTCCTGTTTTTTACAAATATAGACTTTCAAATGGTAGTTTGGGAAGATGCTTGATTACTCACTTTCAAACCGTTTTACAAATTGATGATGTAACCATCAAGCCAGGTGATATTATTTTAGGGGATATTGATGGAGTATTGGTTGTACCAAGAGATATTGCTTATGAAGTTTTAATTCGTGCTGAAGAAATCAAAGAGAACGAAAAGAAAATTTTCAGTTGGGTACACGCAGGAGATTCGATTCAAACAATTGCAGAACGAGGTGGGTACTTTTAACAAATAAATATGAAATTATCTTTCTTATTTTTTGGAAATAAACCAGATGAAAAATGGCAGTTGTGCCGTCAGATGGGGATTGATTATGCCATCGCAAAAATAGCTCCTGAACTAACAAATGAGCCTTCCATTGATCATATGGATTCATTATCAAGGTCTAAAGCTATATACGAGGAAAATGGGTTTAAATTAATCGGTTTAGAAGGTGACCAATTCGATATGCACCGCATAAAATTGGGGTTACCTGGTCGTGAAGCGGATGTAGAAAAATATTGCCGCATGTTAGAAAATATGGGGCAACTCGGTATTAATCTATTATGCTATAATTTTATGGCAACAGGGTGGCACCGGACTCATGTAAATTTACCAGAACGTGGTGGAGCCTTAGTAACTGGTTTTTCATTTGAATCATCTAAAAAAGAGCCTAATTCACCTTGGGGAACATTTAGCGAATCCCAAATTTGGGAAAATTATCAGTGGTTTATTGAACATATTATGCCAGTGGCTGAGGCGAACGGAGTAAAAATGGCACTTCATCCAGACGATCCTCCTATTAGTCCTGTACTTGGAATTGCCCGTATCTTTACTTCCAGTGAAGCCATTGAAAAAGCGCTGTCCTTTTCATCTAGTCCTTCTCATGGATTAACATTTTGCCAAGGAAGCTACGTTACCATGGGAGAAGATATTGAGAAAATTGCTACAAAATGGAAGGACAAGATAAATTTCATTCATATCCGTGATGTGGTGGGTTCACCTGTGGAGTTTAGGGAAACATTTCATGATAATGGGCCAACCGACATGGCTAAAATGATGCGTTTGTATAATTCATTCGACTTAAATATCCCTATTAGATCTGATCACGTTCCCACCATGGCTGGGGAAAGCAATGAGCATTTTGGATATGAAATGAAAGGTAATTTATTTGGCATCGGATACATAAAAGGATTAATGGATGCTTGCAGCAAATCTTCAAATTAAGAAAAAAGTCATTATTTTATTACTCATAGAGTTAGGAATATTACTTTAATAATTTGAATATAATGAGTAGAATTTTTGGTTTGTTTTTAAATTCTTATATAATTGATCTGTTTCCTTTAATTTGAACCGTGCAGAAACGACCGAATTTTTTTGGGGACCAGCTTTATACTTGACATAAGTTGTAGCTAAAAAAGTTCCATCAGGCAATAGTTCAACTCTCGGTTGAAATTTGTGCCCCATTGGTGAAGCAAAACAATCAAAATGACTCAATTTGCTGCAAAAAAGACCCTAATATGACCTTAAAATCAAATGAATACATGATTTCTTAAAGCGTAGGTTCTCGGTACCTAAAATGAAATGGATGTTAACACTTTACGACTGGTAGGGTGGTGCTAAAACCGAAGCAGAACGACCTGATTTGATACAATTTCGATACAATAAGATTAACCAATATAATACCTATACTATTATATTTTGACGTTTTTGTCCGATTTGGGTTCAGTTAGATTTGTTTCATTCCCACCGTCCGGACCGCCAACAAAAGAAAAGCTTCAAAGAAATTTGAGGCTTTTTTGTTTTACTTCAGGAAATATTGAGCTTAGTTACGATCTCTTGAAAATCATCCTTTATAAACTCCCAGTATTTACCCTTCAAGCAAATAGGATTTAGGTCATTATCTGCGTACTCAAAATTGGTTAAATTTTTTATAATTGTATTTTTATCATGTGAATAGGGGTAGCGTTTTTCATGTAATAATAACATGTGTTGAACGCTGTAGGTGGGAAGTAATTCATGCAAATCCCAAAAGTCTTTTTTTCTTCCTCCTCTTTGAATAACATCCATTTTCATGGCTATGATTTCTTCAATTGAAGCCATCCGTATGGTGTCAATTTCAATATAGGGCTGAAAAAAGGGGTCAGTATAGAATACATCTAATTTGATGGTATATTGTTTTTGTTCGCCTACAAAATAAGCTTTCCCCAAAGCTGCTGGCATTAAGGTGGTCGTAACGTATTTGAATTTCTTTCTTAAAAAATGATCAATTTGATCAAAGTCGATTTTTCCGTAGCTTTCATCACTAAAAAGATCAATATCGATCGATTCTCGGTGACCAATTTGTAAACTTAATGCTGTTCCACCCACTAAGCGAAAAGAATCAAAAACTGGGGTACTCATGACAATGAAAAGGCTTTTATTTAACAACTCATTTATTGTGTTGTAGTATAGCGTTTTCATTTTGTTGCTTTGAATTAAGCGTGTAGGGTGCTCCTACTTTTCGTTTTAAGGCCTCAATGATGATTGCTGAACCATAAAATTGCTTAATCTCTTTAATCTCAAGCTCATTTCCTCGTTCAAATATGCGTCGAATAACCGCATTTTTTTGCTTATTCCAATCGATTTGACTGATATCTGTATCCCAAAATACTGATTTTCTGATATTGGCTACATCAGGTGTAGAGGGCTTGATTTTTTTCTTTTCTTCCTGAATTTCAAAGTAGGTTTGTAATAATGCCAAAGTGCCTTCCTCTAAATGGAGTTGTTGTTCAATTTTTAATGCTAAAGCGGTATTTAAATTTCGCTTGCCTTTGGTGATGGCATTAAGTGTTTGTGGATGTTCCCCAATTGAAAGGGCAAATGGACGTTTAGAAATCGCTCTTTTTTTTAATTCCCGTTCTAAAATTATCCCAGGATGGATGCCTTTAAATTTTGAAATGAAGGAGTTCATGATTCAAATGTAAACAAAATTGTTTACAAAATGCTATTTTGGGGATAGTGTTTTACACCACTAGTAATCCCATTTCCCGCAATTCCTCCCCAATTCCCCCCTGCCAAAAATTCTTAAAATCACCCAAACCCGTCTGGGGAAATGCCTTTTGGAATTCATCATATGTCCAGGTTTTATTAGGTCCTACCGAAAGGGAGGCCAAAATATCTACAAGCCACATACCCAGCTTCTCCGTCACCACTAATTCTACATCCTCCCGCCCCAAACTCATTTTCAATAAACTTTTCCCCTGCAAGGTTGTACCTAAGGTAGGGGTGGGGCCGAGCCAACAAATTTTGTCATTCGGTTTAGGTGATTTTTCCTGCTTCGTACTCAATATCCGTGCAATATAGTTTTTGGGAATTTGCGTGCGAGGAATTTTGAAATCAAACCAATCCTGCAACGGCATCTCCAAACCAATCCCATGCATGTAATTAAACAAAGATTTCTTTAGCCCCACACTAAAAAGGGAATGATCCGTCCCATTCGGATCCGCATGTTCCAAATCATTATTCGCGAATTTTCCCGGTGTCGAGTTCAGGATTTGTATCTGGTAGGCTTCTGGATGTAGGCCCACCGGACTATGCGCCGTCAATGCAAATTGATGCCAAAACCCCGAATGCATGACCCCATTTTCAACCAGCTGTCGGACTACTTCCAAAGAATCTACCGTCTCCTGCGTCGTCTGCGTAGGAAATCCATACATCAAATAGGCATGTACCAAAATCCCCGCTTGCGTAAAATGATCGGCCACCTGAGCCACCTGGGCCACGGTGACACCTTTTTCAATTAATTCCAACAATCGATCTGACGCAACTTCCAAACCTCCCGAAACGGCGATACAGCCCGAGCGAACCAGCAGTTGACACAAATCCTTCGTAAAACTCTTCTCAAATCGGATATTCGTCCACCAAAACACCGTCAAATCCCTACGGATGATTTCCAACGCCACATCCCGCATCAAGGCCGGCGGCGCAGCCTCATCCACAAAATGGAACCCATTATTTCCCGTTTGTTTAATCATCGCCTCGATGCGATCGACCAACATGGGTGCCGTCGTGGATTCATAGTTTTTGATATAATCTAGGGAGATATCGCAAAACGTGCATTTGCCCCAATAACACCCATGGGCCAGCGTTAATTTGTTCCAACGCCCATCACTCCACAAACGATGCATCGGATTCGCAATCTCTATGACCGACAAATACTTGTCCAAAGGCAAATCCATGTAATCCGGAATACCCACGTCCTTTTGTTTCACATCGGGATCTTTTGACCCATTTTGGTAAGTTACGATTCCATCGATGCAACAAAAAGTCCGCTTCAAGTTCTTTAAATCCCTGTCTCCTCGTATATGTTCCAATAGGTTTATTAAGGGAGTTTCCCCATCATCCAGCGTGATAAAGTCGACAAATTCAAAAACACGTGGCTCTTGCAAAGAACGTAATTCAGTATTTGCATAACCGCCGCCTAAAGCAACTTGGATGTGAGGATGCTGTTTTTTAATCCACTGCCCACAACGCAATGCACTATATAAATTGCCCGGAAAAGGGGCGGTAATCGCCACCAAATCGGGTTTTTCTTGTAGGATTTTATCCTCCAAAATTTTCACCAATAATTCATCGATGTAGGTTTGTGGTGCTTGAAGGGCCTGATTTAATTCATGGAAACTGGAGGCAGATCTCCCGAGTCGCTCGGCGTATCGACTGAATCCAAAATGAGGGTCAACCGCATCAATGATTAAATCAGAAATGTCCTCTAAGTAGAGCGTAGCCAAATGCCTCGCTTTATCGCGCACACCCATACTGCCAAAGGCCCATTCCAAATCCGTTACTTGTTGAAAACGAGACGCTTCTGGCAGGTAATTTTGTTCCGCAATGACATGCGCGAGTGTTGGATTTTTATCGTGTAAAAAGGAAATGACTGGGTCTATGGTGCGAATATAGGACTGCTTTAATCGGAGCATGCGCGCTCCATTTGCATTTAGTTGTTTGCTAGCACTTTCAATGTGTGCAAATAATTGCTTGAGTCCGCCTTTTGAAAAAAGCTCGAGAATTACTTCTAGGCCTAAGTCAGCCTGGTACGAGCTCAAACCTTGGGTATTCAAAAAACCTTTTAAATAGGCCGTCGCAGGATAGGGCGTATTTAATTGGGTAAAAGGTGGCGTGATGAAAAATACCTTTGGATTCTGTAAGCTCATGTATCAACAAATTGATCTTTTTTTGATCAACCCAATTTAATGGTTGGATCTCCTTACCTTTGCCAAACCGGCAAGGATTGGCAAAGGTAGGGGGACAAAAGGGGAGACGTTATTGATATCCAGCCTTCTTTTTTTCTCTCTTTTCTTCTTTTTTCTCCTTCGGAGTTTTAGCGGGTTCTTTCTTTTCCGCCTTTTTAGAATTCATGCCTTTGGCCATGGTCTTGGGGGTTTAGGGAAACAAGAACGGGAAATTAACGGACAAATTAGTATAAAATGCCTATAATTTTAGGTGGCCTAGGTTAGGATACAGTTTTCGGCTATTCCTGTTTATTATTAAATTCCAGTAAGGTTACTTAGGTACCATTTTACACGTAATAAAAATTAAAATGATCTAATTGCGCGTACATACAATTGCTGATCTTTACCATAGCCTCCAGACTTTTGAGCTCCATCCGCAAACCTTTGACGCCAAGCATCATAATCTTTCCATTGATTCGTTTCTTCAGATGAGCTAAAATAATACCCACTACTAAAACCTCCTATAACAGTTTTATTCAAATAAAGCTTATTCAATTCGTTCTTATTTGGTAAATACCAATCATTATATCCACACCTCCATTATAGTCTTCGCTAATCCAGCAGCATAACTTGTGGTAACAGCTCCTTGACTGGCAATAATTGTATTAGTGTTGGACAGTCCAGTTCCTATTGCAGTTCCATTAGCATTTGTGTTACTCCTAATGCGAATATTATTCCACATTATACCACTACTTTGATCTGACTGATATGGTTGCAATTAAACCATGTGGAGTTGAAGCATCATAACCAGGATCTCCTGATTGCAAAACATATGCAATTACACCGCCCTGATATTGACTACCCCACAATAATTGGTGGGGATGTAGTCGTAAAACTAATCACGTCTCCATTTGTAGTACCAGCAGAATTGGTAGCAAAAAATCGCGCATGATAGGTCGTGGATGTATTCAAGCCTGATATGATTGTCGAATAATTACCGGGCGAAGCACTGGCAGTAATTAAATTAGTAGATGAAGTGACGAAATTGATATCAGTACCATTTTTAACTCCAATACTTGTTATGCTACCGCCAGATGAAAGTAAAGTACTTCCAAGAGTCGCTGAATTGGAAGAAACGTTCGTTACGTTCGGAGTATTATACTAGCTAGGGAGTGAAATTTTCCGAATAAACCCCAAAGGAATTACTTGTGCATTTGCAAGCATGATCATGAATAATAAAACGACAATCTTTAAATTATTCATAGCGTTAATTTTGAATACAACGAACTGATTGTCCATTCGTTTTTTTATAATTTCGATCAAACCAGGCTGATGAACTCGTTACACCAAAATAATAAACAGGGCCAGTGCCATAATTAGGATATGTAGTATATGCTGTTTGAGTTAAATATTGTCCAAAATTGCCTTGAGCTATTTGCCAACTTTGAGGGCAAGATCCTGAAGCAACTCCAGATAAGGTCAACCTTAATCCATAAATTGCTTCAAACGAACCAATTGCATTTTGAGATGTAAATTTTATTCTTTCTGCTTCATACTCACTATCAGTTGGAATTCGATAACCAGCGGGGCACGGATTATTTGCAGCATTGACTCCCGACCACAGTGTATTGTCTGGTGTAGCCAGCCAATCATTCGAACCATCATTTGATTTAATAAACTTGCTATCCGAAGGAGAAGTCGTTGTTGATCTTGTCGTAATAAAATCAGAAGTTGTCCCATACATGACCATTTTTTCATGTCCGTCCGCCGGCCTACCCCACTCAAAATAATCCCCATAGGCTAATGCGTCTGTTGAACTTTGCGCCACTCTCGAAGCACCTAAATTTCGATCCAGCCAAGTCCTTCCTGTTCTTGTGACCACCGTTCCGTAGGTAGAAAAACTAACCGCAGTTCCGTAATAGGTACCAGCGTCTGTTGTAGCATAAGCCCTGACATAATACGTCGTATTTTGACTTAAACCAGTTATACCGCTGGTGAATTCGCCAGAACTTGAACCGTCAGACGAAAAATTATCCGCGACAGTTGGAGTTTGATTAGAAGAACTAAAACAAATTCCTGATGCTAAAATGTGCTTCCGCCAACGGAAGTGATCGTTGCTTTAATTGATGCCGTGGTTAAACCGAATTTTGATACCTTAGTAATTCCAATGGTTGGTGGAGTACTCGATTTTTTTATAAAACCCAAAGGTATTACTTGACCAGTGACAATCATTGGAGTAAGTACGAGAAGAACGATGAATTTTTTCATGTTACAAGTCAGAGGCCAAATCGTAATTTAAATTGATTAAAATTAGTTGTCACTTCCGATGCGGATAAGGCACGGTTGTACAAATTGACCATGGAATAATCGCCATAAACAAAATCACCACCGTCCCACCGTTGCGCAATATAATAACCCCCGCTTGACGTACTTGGGTTCGTTCCGATGGTTGCATAGTTGATTTTCACCCCATTTTTATAAATGTTACATACACTCCCATCGTATGTTGCCACAATATGTAACCAATTATTTAGGTCACTTGTATTCGAAGTAGATGTAACAGTATTCCAGCCATTATTATAATAGCCTGCCATGTACTGGTTCGAAGTTGGTGGGCTTGAGAAATTATACGAATTATAAGCTAACACCATATTAATACTTGCATTTTTATATACTTCAGAAAATAAACAGGGAGTATAGTTTGAAGTAGGTGCTTTACCAGTTGTACCTTCTATTTTAACCCATATTTCAATCGTATAATTTGCAATCCTTCCAAAAGTACTCGCGGTGGAAGCAAAACCCGAACTTGAAAATCGGATGGCTCCTCCATAATTACTCGTATACGTTGCATTATTCAAGCTAAAATTTGCCACCGAATTCCCGGTAATTAAATTAGACCAAGTAGTTCCACTTCCCGCATAACTCGACGGATTAGCCGCATCTAAATTCAAAATCAAACCAGAAGAAACAATAATGGGTGCAACAAAAGGCGCGCGAGGGGTTTTTATAAACCCAACTGGGACTACTTGCGCTCTCACCCCCCAAGCGCCCAATAAAAACATGAGTAATAATTTTTTTTTCATAAAAATATTAATAACCAAATCTAGATTTTGTGGCATCACGATTTGCCTTTACTTCCTTTAAAGAAAGTACGCGGTCGTATATGCGAAGGGTTGGGGACCCCATGTAGTCGTTTCCCCCGTACCTATATAAATAGGTGTGTCAGGGGTCGATAATTGCATATAACCCACAGGGACAGCTATCATATCCCCGTTCACATAGATAAAATGATCTAAATTTGCGTTATAAGTGATGACCACATGATACCAAATACCTAAACCTATCCGGAAAATTTTGGACGGAGTAAGTGAAATGCACCATACATTATCAATCAATTGATCTTGATAAGCCATCATTTCAAATAATTTTCGACAAGCACTTGTATTTCCAATGGAGATAATCGCATTTGCACTCACGGAATTAAATTTGACCCAGGCTTCGAAGGATCTTTTTGCGCGACCAAAAATCCCAGAATTACGGATAGATTTTCCATAAATTCCCGAAGTAATCAGAGAGCCCCCACCCTCTGAACTGAATATAGGATCCGCGCTGGACGTGTACGAGGAGCTATTGTAAAATTGAACATGGTTAGCGCCAATAACATCTTTCCAAATACTTCCACTTCCAGAATAACTTGAAGAATCGGAAGCATCTAAATTAAAAATTAATCCATTCGTACTTATTCCAGATTTGATTATAGACCCTTTTAGAAACCCAAAGGGGATGACCTGTGACCTCAAGCAGTATCCAAAAATCAAAAAATATGTCATCAACCAATATTTCATGCTTAGAAATTTTGAACAGCTGAGGCAAAATACGTGGTTCCATCAAATACGATCGTGATGATATCTGTTTTTGAATTGGTAGCGGTGATCGTTGGAGCTGACCCCCCTGACCATTTCCATGCTGCTGGGAAGGTAACGGTATACGTTCCCCCTGAGGATGGTTGTATTATTTCTAGAATATAGGTACCTACATTTGGGGTATTGCTAATACTCAAGGTTGTATTTGCGGTTAAGCTAAACTTAAAAAAATTGCCATTTGATAAATCAATGGCTGTTGTCGCTCCCGTACTTGGCGTATTGAGGGTGGTCACGTAATTTTTTGCAGTGATTGTTCCAGTTCCAGTAATGGTTGGACTACTCAAAGTTTTGTTGGTCAAAATTTCCGTTCCATCCAAGGTTGCCAAAGTACCCGTAAAAGGTAGGGTGACCGAGGTATTTGCTGTGCTAGTTAAGATCGTATTGTAGGCTCCCGAGGTGGTCAAATTTCCACCCAAGGTTATGGTTTTACCGGAATTATTTACGCCAGTTCCTCCATATTGTCCAACTATCGCTGTCCCATTCCAAGTACCTGACGAAATCGTTCCCACGGTCGTTAAAGAACTTGAACCGGCCGTTGGAGAAGCGCCAACGGTTGAATAATCAATAATCTTTGCTACACTTCCATTAAACATTGTATTTGCCGCATTACCTCCCGAAGTGGCGAAGGTTATTGAATTAACCACTGAATTCGCAGTTAATGAGGCTGGCAAATCTGTTGATGTCAATGCTCTGAAACTAGGTGCACCTGCTACACCACCGCTTGCAGGTCCGGCAAATACATAGTTTTGAGTGGCATTTGTGACGCCCGTTCCTCCATTGGCCACTGGCAAGGCTCCAGTTACTTTGGAAGTTAAATCAATTGATCCTGCTAGCATATTATTGGTTACTTTTCCTGCCCCAATCGTCGTGGAATTGCCGATACTAGTTACATCACCGGTTAGATTGGCATTGGTGGTTACAGTAGCCGCATTTCCTGTAATCGAACCAGCTATCGCTGAGCTAAACGTTTGGGTTCCAGTAAAGGTTTGAGCGGCATCCGTCCTGGCTAAGGTGGCATTAGCATCAGGTAAAGTATATGTTTTTTCACTAGTGTTAGGACCACTGAATTTGGTAAATCCATTTCCTGTTCCTCCAAAGGTAGATGCAATGACACCGCTTAGATTTGCAGTTCCGTCAAATGAATTTCCATAAATTGTACGCGCCGTGGTTAATGAGGCGGCGCTTCCATCTATCGATGTGATTCCGGTTAAAGCCAGTGAACCTGTAGATCTATTATGCATAATAGAAGTCGAACCAATGTAAAAGGTTCCAGAAGGTGCGACATAATCATTGCCTGCTACTGCTATGGATGGTACACCGGTAGCTGTCGTATTTTTTAAAATACCGGTAGCCAAACCAGCTAACGAGGTTCCGTTAATTTTCCCAACTACCGTGGTAGATTGTGATCCCGTCACATCACCTCCCAAACTGCCGGAAAAACTAGTAGCCGTAGCCGCATTTCCTCCAATGCTTAAGTTCGCCACAGGGGTGGTCGAGCTAACGACAAAAGGGGCTGTTCCAGTCGATAGGCCAGAAACGATTTGACCGGAGAAGGATTGTGTTCCTGAAAATGTTTGAGCTGCATCAGTTCTGGCGATTGTGGCATCCGTTGAAGGAAACGTCATCGTCTTTCCATCGGTTCCAACGAAGGTGATACTATTGTTTGCCGCAAGGGTTTTTCCATCGGCAATGGTTAAGGTGGATCCAGTGGCAGGCGAGGTGATGGCAACTTTATTGACCGAGGTGGCATTGGCTACCCCTAAACTCGGAGTGACTAAGTTTGGACTCGTATCCATGACAAACTTGGTTCCTGTTCCAGTTTGAGAAGCAATAGAGGTTGTATTGCCGGAACTTGTAATAGGGCCGGTTAAGTTGGCATTCGTCGTTACCGTCGCCGCATTGCCTGTAACACTACCAGTGATTGGATTTATCACCGTTAGATCGGTTAATGTACCCACGGAAGTTAAGGAAGAACTTACTACTGTGGCATTTAAGTTTGTACCTGTTAACGTTCCTGCTGCCGAACTTATGGTGATATCTGCAGAACCATCAAACGCCGTTCCATTAATATTTTTTGTTGCGGCTAATGTTGTGGCTGTAGACGCATTACCGACAACATTTCCAGTCACATTTCCCGTTAGATTTCCTGTGACATTTCCTGTTAGGGTACCTGTAAAACCGGTTGCAGTAATTGTTCTAGCACTAAAATCGCCATTCGCATCACGGGCTACTATGGTGGATGCGGTATTTAAATTGGTTGCGGTAGTTGCTGAATTACTAACCTTTAGAGCGGTAGAAATGGTTGCTAATTTTGAATCTAAGATGGCAGCTGTTGGAGAAATATCGGCATTCACGATTTCACCATTTAGTATTTTGGCACTTGAAATGGAATTATCGGCCAAATCCGCTGTCAGAATGGCCCCATCTGAAATCTTCGCACTTGTGATGGAATTATCGGCCAAATCCACGGTTGCAATTTCTCCATCCAAAATCTTAGTGCTTGTCACCGCACCTGTGGCTAATTTGGAGGTTCCAATGGCTAAATCACTAATTACAGGGGCTGTTGCTCTCGAATTTGTCCCGCCTAAATCGCCCGCCAATTTAATTTTTCCGAGCGTCAAATCATCGGCATTGGGCGTTCCCCCTGAAGTAACTTGGGCATCCACATAGGTTTTTATGGATTTGACAGAGGGGTATTTCGTATCGGAACCGGCATCGTCTTGGACACTTGTGGATTTATTGGAAACATTTTCTTTTAATGCCAAAGAGCTAGTTAAATCAGCAGTATTTGCTTTTAAAGCCAAAGAGCTCGTCACATCGGACGAATTCGCTTTTAATGCCAATGACGTGCTTACATTTGAAGCATTGGATTTTAAGGCTAAGGAATTTGTGACATCCGCGGTATTTGCTTTTAAAGCCAACGAGGAATTCATATCCGATGTATTGGCTTTTAATGCCAATCCAGGTACCGTAGGAGAGGAAGCCGTTCCACCTAAATCGCCTGTTAGTTTTATTTTTCCGGCGGTGCTACTGGTGGCATCAACTAATTCTGTTGCTATTTTGGAATCTACATAGCCTTTATTTGAGGCATCTGTAGAACTTGTGGGGGCGTCGGCAATGAATATTTTTTTCCCAGTGGGTACCGTTAAATTTCCATTCATTGTGCTTCCAGCTAATTGGACATAGCGGGCATCGGTGGTGGATAAGTTGGCTGTCACTTCATTCCAATTCGATCCATCTGAAATAAAGGTTCGGCCATCATTAATAGCATTGACATCACCTGAAACAACATAGATATCTCCGTTTGTTCCAACATTCGCTGGTAGATTTGCCAAGGTTCCTGTTGACACACTTCCAAAACTAATCGTCACTTCGCCTGAAGCATTTGGTAAGGTACCATTTACTTTCCTGATGGCTCCTGTGACATCAGCTACCGGAATACTACTCACCGTAGATAAGGCAGATGTGCCATTTCCTTTTATATCCCGTCAATGAACTGTTTCCTGTTCCCCCATTGGCTACATCTACGATTCCGGTGACATTACCTGAATTTCCTGCAATACTTCCGCTTACTTTTCCTCCAGACACACTTAAGATTTTATCGCTGGTTATAGCGCCATTGGCGATATCAACGGTGGCAATCGTTCCATCTAAAATTTTGCTACTTGTGACGGCTCCCGAACTAATCGTAGGTGAGGACGCATTTCCACTTAGGTCCCCGGCTAACTTTATTTTTCCTTTGGTGTTTGCATCTGCATCTGACACAGTGGCAGCGCTTATTTCGGAATCCACATAGGTTTTTACAGCCTTTTGGCTTGGGTAGGCCGCGTCTGAACTACTCAAAGCACCTAAATCGGTGGCTGTCGATTTATTCGAGAGATCTTCCTTTAAGGCCAACGAAGTGCCTACATCTACTGAATTTGCTTTTAAGGCTAAGCCTGGAACGGTGGGTGCCGATGCCGTTCCCCCTAAATCTCCGGCCAATTGAATCTTCCCTTTGCTTGAACTATTTGCATCAGCTATGGTGGCGGAGGATACTTGATTATCTACATAGGTTTTTACCGCTTTTTGTGTGGTATAGGCAATGTCCGAACTGGAGGCATCGCCCAAGGTTCGGGAGGTGGCCTTATTTGTCGCATCTTCTTTAAAATCCAAAGCTGTTTGAGCGGCTATTGAAACAGGTTTATTCACATCGCTCGTATTATCGACATTCCCCAAATCTACCATAGCTTTTGTAATTCCTACTACAGTTCCCGTGAAGGTAGGGTTATTTAAAGGGGCTTTTAAGTTCAAAGAACTGGTGACATCTGCGCTATTTGCCTTCAGTGCTAAGGCATTTGTGACATCTGATGTGTTTGATTTTAGTGCCAAAGAACTGGTGACATCTGCACTATTTGCCTTCAGTCCTAAGGCAGATGTGACATCACTAGCATTTGCTTTTAGGGCCAAAGCCGGAACGGTTGGCGCAGATGCTGTTCCTCCTAAATCCCCTGCTAATTGAATCTTTCCTTTGGTCGAAATATCTGCATCGGCAATTGTAGCAGAAGCTACTTGCGCATCCACATAGGCTTTTACTGCTTTTTGACTCGGATAAAGGGCATCACTGGTTCCTAATGAAGTGGTAGTGGATTTATTGGAAGCATCTTCTTTTAAAGCCAAGGCACTGGTCACATCGGATGAATTCGCCTTTAATCCTAATGCGGTGGTGACATCCGCCGAGTTAGCTTTTGAGGCTAAACCTGGTACGGTTGGCGCATCAGCTGTCCCCCCTAAATCGCCGCTTAATTTGAGTTTCCCTTTCGTAGCGGCGGATGCATCTGCCGTGCCTGCGGCGGTGGCTAATTGGACAAAAGCTGTCGTAGCGATCTTCGTACTATTATCTGCTCCATTTTGGGTAACTGCGATAGTCCCTGTGGGTAAGGAGGGTGTCCCAGTAAATACGGGCGAGTTTTTATCCGCCTTCGCATCCACGGCTGCTTGTAATGCAATTCCTTGCGTGGCTTGGTCCACATAGGTTTTTACTGCGTTTTGTGTAGGATATAAATCGTTGCTCGTTCCAAGGCTCGTTGCGGTGGACTTGTTGGATAAACTTTCTTTGGTGGTAAGGCCTGGAACAGTTGGAGAAGAAGCCGTACCCCCCAAGTCTCCGGCTAATTTTAATTTACCCGCTGCCAATGTCGTCGCATCCGGTACTCCTGAACCCACTGCCTCGTAAATCGCATTGTCTACATAGGCCTTGGCGGCTTTTTGACTTGGATATAATCGGTCGGAAGGGTTTGCGCCTCCTAAATTGGAGGCGGTAGATTTATTGGCCAAAACTTCCGCATCACTGGTCAGACTGGAGACGGTTGATACCGTGGAATTCACTTGATTTTGTAAACCACTGATTTGATTACTGAAATTCGAGTTTGTGGTGTTAATTTGGTTTCGGTTATCATTAATCTGATTTTGTTGGTCAGATAATTTTCCTTCCATGGAGGTAATCGAATTTGTATTCGAAAGGATTTTCGTTCCTAAGCCTGTGATGCTTTGGTTGACGATCAAAAAGGATTCGTCGCTTGATTTTTTATTCACTTCGATTGTCTGATTTGCGGAGGAGATTTGACTTGTATTGGATTTAATATCTGCTGTGTTTATTTTAATATCGGCCTTGATGGGATCTAAATCTTTGGGAATCAAAAAGCCTGAATCATTCGAGAATTGAGATAATTTCGTCGGTGCATCTTTCACATTTCTATAATCCACTGCCTCGGCATACAATGCGTAGGGGGTATAATTCAGCACTTGGGTGCTGACTTGTTTAAAACTAGTACACCCGTCATAACTCACCGCCACTTTCATGCTTTTTACATTCGCATCCCACACGATGCTCTCGAAGGTTTTGTAGGTTCCAGCATTATAGGCCCCTGTTCCCACAGAAAGACTTACGAGACCGTATTCGTCGGTCGTTGTTTGTTGGGTCTCTTCATAATCTACATTTCCTTGTTGATTTATAAAGCTGAATTTTAGACAAACTTTGCCCTTTGACAGAGGCTGCCCGCTTAGGCTAGCGCCTGGAATGTCGATGACCTTCGGGTCCAAAATCACCGCTTGGTAGTTTAGGGATTTTTTGATGCTCTGTCCCGAAAGACTACACATGGCAGTTATACTAATAAGAAGGGTAAGGAATAGATTTTTTTTCATGGGAATTATTTTAAATAATTGACTTTTTAATGTGCAAGAAAAGCCCATATAAAAAGGTAAATAGCAGTGCTCCATAGCTGGCTATAAGGAGTATTTGAATAAATATTTTCGTTTCTTTATTCATTCGAGCCAGTATTTTCCGAATTTATTTTAGCCATAAATAAAAGGCTTGTGCCGATTGTAATTAGGCTTAAG